>Ga0233403_10001543_pt1 | contig 10710 bp, 7 predicted proteins | sample Na_oxic_1_MG_FD_179866 | JGI IMG/M metagenome (GOLD analysis project Ga0233403, IMG submission 179866) | Seawater microbial communities from Saanich Inlet, British Columbia, Canada - Na_oxic_1_MG | ecosystem: Environmental > Aquatic > Marine > Inlet | place: Canada: British Columbia | collected...
AAGCTTGTCGAAGTGCCCGAATGGGTGTGTCGGCTTGTGTCTGCGCTTGGACACCTGTCATCGTTTCTCTTAAACTGGCATTGTGCAAATCAAGATTGTCCACTTTCAACCTTTTTTCCACATCTTCAAGGCTAGGAGGCGGTTCTCCTTCAAAAGGTTTATCTTCGTATCCAGTATCAAATTCAAGTTGGTTATTTAGTAAACGCTCATCCTCTTTATCGAATGGCTTTGAAGCAGCGATCACGATAGAAGCATAGTCTGAAAAGAGTTCTTTTTCTTCCTCCTCACTCAGGTGAGGACTTTTTGAATCATTATGGAAAGAATCGGTCATGTTTATACCTCTTTTATACAATAACGTCTGGGGTAGTGCTTGGATGTTTTAATCCTGATAACGGATTTTGGGGATGCACGTATTTCAAAGCATGAGATATGGTTTGAGTATTTTTGAAAGAGTCATTTTGGGTCAATACGTTATTTTATTTATGGTTTTTAAGTGATCGGTGGCTTATTGATTTATCAATTTATCATTAAAAAACAATCAGTTACTATAAATAACTCAATTTATAAATTACAATTCTCAATTAACAACTCATTAAAAATGGCCCTCCTCAAAATCCGTTATAATCAGTTAATCTTAATAAGATGTCATAAAGAGCCACTTTATCTTGATTCATTGTACTTTGCGCTATTTGCCTTTGCACAAATACTTGAGAAGCTTTTTAGGAACGAGCATAAAATAATTTAGGCCAATTTTTCAAAATACAGCAATGGAATAACTCATTTTGAATTGAGATTTTTATGCACGTTCCCTGAGATGTTGTTAACAATTATTGCGATTACATGGATTAATCACTTTAAAACCTTCAAGTTGAACCGTCTGACATAGCACTTCATCTGCTACAACAAAATACCATCCCTCTTCAGCAAGAAGACGATAAGCAGCAAAATGTAAGGCATCAAGTGTTCTGAGTCCTTCATTTTTTCCATACTTTTTCAATAAGTATTCTGCTTCAAAAGCAACCGCTTGACTCAAAGGTTCAACATTAAAAGTGCTATATTCCGTTTCAAAGCCCTCTATTGCCGATTCCAATTGATTATCGTTGATGATATGGGCACGATATTTTCGGAACAGCGCACTGATAAATTCAATCCGTGCTAATTCCAAAACCCAAATTTCATTATCGGATTCGTTTATCAATGCGGTAACTTGTTCAGTACCTTCTTCAATGTGAAAATATTTCACTAATGCGGAAGTATCAAAAAAAAGAGTCACAGTCTCTCCTCGCGTTCTTGAACAATATCTTCTGACAAATTACCTTGACAATTAGCTAAAGCTTCCCTTGTTGTCAGATAGCCCGTTTTTAATCTCTGTTTTGAGCATTGTGTCGGCCTTGTCAGCATTTGAACAAAATTGTGTACAATAATCATATCCATAGCTGATAATTGTTCAATGTTTTTGATTAATTGCTGTTTTAAAATCATTTTATATACCCCTTTTAATTTGCTTCAGCAAGCCAAGTCTTCGTTTTATTCCAATCATTGGGTAATTATAATGTGATGGTAAAACTGTAGTCAAGCTCAATGGGATTAGAAGTCATCGCCACAACAACAATATCTTTCGTTTTCTGATTGTAAGCATTTCATGCGGGTTTTATGTCGAATGCAACTGGTGAACTCGCGATTAAAATCGCTCTAAACGCTAAAGACGCTAAAGACGCTAAAGATGAAAATCAAGAGAAATCGAAATCTTTGCGTCTCTTGCGTCTCTTGCGTTAGAAATAACATTGACATAGGCGAACCAATGCAAGTCAAATACCGAAGTGGTGATGTATTTGAAACAATCGTCTTCATCGTGAATTTTCCTTTTCATCAAATAAAGCTAAAGTTTCTAAATCCTCTTCCAAATCCTCTTTGTCATAATAGAGTTGGCAACCCTGTTGTTCTAATACAATTACTGTATCTTGCCAATGACTGTGGTTTAATAAATACTGTGCCTGTTTAAATGTAATGTTGTCATTGGCATACAGTTCAGCCATTAATTTTTCTAATTTATTATCATTATGTGTTATCTTTTCTTCTAAAAAGGTGACTATCACTTTAACTGGTTGATTCAATTCAACTTTTTCTTGTAGATGGCAATGGTGGGCAACATAAACACGTTACCCACCCTACATTGATTTTAATGGGGCAGGCAACTTAAACACGTTACCGGCCCCTACAACAGATGGCAATGGGGCAGGCAACAAAAATACGTTAACCACCACGGATGGCAATGGGGCCGGCAACATAAACACGTTACCGGCCCCCTACATTGATTTTAATGGGGCCGGCAACTTAAACCCGTTACCGGCCCCCTACCAAAAAATCAGGATAACCGCTTATTGCTCAACCGGACATTTGCAATTGCCGCCTCGCACTGGCCAGACGTATAAGGGATAGGATTTTTGTTCGGTGAACACTAATCCGCGATCCATTCTTAATCGCCAGGCTAATTCTGGGGTGGCGGCATCTGGGGTTGATGTCCAGTAACTATTTGATTTGACGTTAGAAAAGGCATCCTTTTCTTGCCAGGGGCCGTTGCCGGCTGCATTGGACATGGCTGGTTTGGAAAAACCATAGTGGACTAGGCTTTGCATTTCCTGAACGCTGGGTAAACGCCAGTCGCTGTGATTGGCATCACATTCTGGATATTGCTTGTTATTCAAGCCGGCTACAAATTCTTGGGCCTGTTCCCAATTCACGGGCCCTTCTCCGCTTGTGCAGTCTTTGGCAAAACTGGGATAGTGAGTGCCAATGCAATTGGCGTTTTTGAGCCAAGTCAATCCGCTTTGTGTGTCGGTTACGGTGTTATCACCATTGTCAATATAGCGACGGTGATCTGGGAAGCTGGGGGTGGGGGGCACCTTCTGAAAACGAATGACGGCTTCACTACCGGCTTCTGGACAAACACCTGGTGGCATTTCAATACGAATCGTTGCTTCTGTCTGTTTCGTGCTGGGTTCAACCTCTGGTGCTGTTTTTAATAGCATCGTACAGGCTTTTGGGCTGGGTGTTGTGGGTGTTGATGGTTCGCCGACACGGGCCGTGAAAATGGGTTCAGGGCCTGTGATTTTCGGTCTGGGTTTAAAAATCTTGGCCGTTATTGGCTGTTTCGGATTCGCGGAACACAATGAGGCAGAGAAATTATCAAAAGCTATGCCTAATCCTCTTCCGCGTTGGGTAATCTCTACCGTTTTTATCGAAGGTTCGCCCGCTTCAAAAGCCCAGCGAACGGCACGCCCATCACCTGCATTAGGTGAGCGTTTGTCGATCTGTTGTCTGGACAGTTCTTTGCCTTCGGCATCTCTGGCAATAATGGTTAAGACTTCTCCGCCATCAATGTCGAGTACTTCACCACTGGCTTGTGCGACGGGATGGCTGTAGCTGAGTTTTAAATCAGAACCACTGGCATGTTTTGCCATCACCATGAATTGGCCAACATTGGAGTCTGGTGCTGCATGGTTGGCTTTATTTTGTCGCCTCGTTTTTTTGCCTTCGGCGTTATAAACGGAAACAAAAGCGATGGGTTTTTCGCCGGCTTTAACCAGTGTTATTGGGGATTTTGATGAACTAAAGGTGACACCCTGCGTGGTTTCAAATTGATTGGTGATTTCCATCCCCGGTGCGCCAAGGGTTTCAAAATCAATGGTGCCGCCTACGTTGGCATCTGACGGATCAAGCGGATTTAATCCGGATTTGATTTCATTGACATCGGTGATGCAATCGTTATCGTCGTCAATATCAAAGATATCTTTGAGGCCGTCTTCATCTGTATCGGTGTCTTGCGCTCTTGTTTCCAAGGTGTAATCGACTCCGCCAATCAGTTTGCCATCAACCCATCCTTGGGTACTCAATTGGTATTGACGGGTGCTGCCTTCGCCGGGCATGGGTTCAAAAGCACTGACTTTCATGACGATGGGTTGAAATTCAGCCGATTTCATCGGAATCCCTATTAATTTAGCGGGCGTACTCAACAGTTGGACTGTTGTGCCTTCAAGTGGCTTGATGTTCGTACCCTTGCCACCGGCCTTTTGCCAACGGGAATACAATGGGCCTAAATCAACGATGGCACCGGCTCCATCACTGTCAAGCAATTTGTCTTCTTCTTCAAATACGAGATCAATGGCAGCATCCTCGTCTTTGGGGTTATGCACGGTGACTTCAAAGGTGTCGGTGACGTTTTTCAATAAATCAACGACATTGAAGTTGCGCGATACGATGGCGTTGTTGTTACGCATATTGACTAGGGAATCACCCTTTTCGGGGAATTTCATGGCATCCTTATCATTGAGTACCCGCACGTAGAAACAATAATGGCCGGGTTTGGGGATATCGTCTTTATCCCAGCGAATGGCGACTTCTTCACTAGCTTCAGGTTCAAGGGTGTCAATTTCAGCGGTGCCAATTAGTGTCCACCCTTTGGGCCAGCGGTTGCCGATTGCAGGAATAGAACGATAGACTTCAACGGTGGTATTGCGGGCCGTTTTCGTGCCTCTGTTTTTGGCCCTGACATAGACATAGTTGTCTTGTCCAAATTCGACATTCTGATATTTGGGGACACCATCCTCTTGATTGCGTATCCAAATATCGGGACTCAGCCAGAAGCGGCGACTGACTTTATTCGGTTCGTCACCGGTATCGGCTTTTGAGTCAGCCATCCAAACATCAACTTTTCCTTCGCCAAATGGGGAAAATTCATCACGGTACATCCATGACAAAATGTCATGGTTCGCGTAAGCGCCGCCGGTTGCTGAGGTAAAGCCGATAAAGGCTTCTGGTGTTCCGCCGAGAATTTCTGAGATATTCAGTTCTCGTGTCAACAAGGGTTTCGCTGGCCGCTTGCCGGTGGGGTTAGTTCGCACTTCTAATTGACTACCATCGTAGTCTATCCAAGCATGCCAAACTTGGCCATTTTCAAACAGGGGAGAAACAGGCGCAGTTTTGCCATTAAACTCGCCATTAATATTGATACCGATATGGTTATCATCAGGATCATTGCGCGTATCTGTCTCCTTTTTGTTGTCCCAAGTATCAAATTCCACGCCGATACTGGTTGGGATACCCACGTATCCTATCCCCCCGCCTTCACTGCCAGCATCCGAACTCACAGGCTGTATCACAAAAACAAAACCATCACCGCCAGACATAACACCACCGGGTTCAGTGATTTTAAAGGTGAAATGGGTGCTGAATTGAGCATTACTGACTTTGAGAGTACTAAAAACACTGCCAGACTGAAGTCTGGTAGCCGAGGTTAACTGGAGCGCCATACCCTCTGGGGTTGATATCGTTTTGGCATCTCCATTTAAGGTGAGCTGAGAAACATCTGAAAAGTCTTTCAGTATCATTTCACCAGCCGAGGTAGTTAATGGCAAAGCAGCTAAAGCGCCTGTTATGATCCAAGGCACAAACCGCCGCTTTTTCGGAGACTTGAAATCGCAGTCTCGTATGACGGGAGTCTGTTTATTAAATAGTAGACTCATAGACGACACTCCTTTGGTGAGTTTAATTATAAATTAAAGGGGCAAGCACAAGAGGCTTGCGCTGGGGATTGGCCCAACATTTAGGCCGTAGGGGGCAATCCCTTGTGGTTGTCCTATTTGAAGGATCAACTTAACTTAATGATTATACACTAAGTAAGCACAACAACTTGACTTTAGATTAAACGAATTTTTTGTGTTTTTGCCTTATGGGCCAATTTCTTATGTGCAAAACAAAAACTTTAGCCTAAACTGAATTGATAATTAATAATTGATAATTGATAAATTGATAATGCGGATAACTTTATTTTAAATTCATCAATTACCACACGCAAAATCAACTTTGATTTGATATTCGTTTATCTCAAAGTCAATTCGTTGTATTATTTAACGTGGTGCCACTTTTTTTAACAAAATGATTGTAAAAACCACCTTATTAATATGGGTGCGATTAAAAGTGCGGGGGTATACTTATTATTAGCGAAAAGAATGGTGGTGGTGACTAAACCTATCTCTAGCGAGATTTTTAAGCCAAAAGCGCAAATTGACTTATACTGTCCACTGTTATAATTTTCATGTTTTGTTAGTCACCACCACCTGACTTAAGCTTTTAGACAACTGCTGCAACCGATTTTGCGCGCAAAATCTTTGGCGTGAACCGAAGGTCAGCGAAGCTAAAAGCTGTTGGCTAGGTGGGTGTGTCCCCGCACTTTTAATCGCACCTTATTAATATATAGAACTTACGCATTGACAAATTTATAAAAATATATTCCCAATAAAAATCAATAACTTAAAATGTATATTACTCAATATAAAAAGGGTTAAAAATCGGATTTTTAGTTATCAGTCATAATTTTAAACCCTTGGTATTTAGGCGAGAGCATAAAAGTTAAAACCTGTCAATGCGTAAGTCCTAATATAGATAACTTGACTTATAAAATCCATTAGTTGATACGATTTAAATCACTTTAAATTCTTAATAGACTGAATTTATTAATGATGTTTAGTGGGCAGTGGTGGGCAGCAAAAACACGCTACCCACCCTACAACAAAAAAATGTTAAAAGATTTATGCGTACCTATACAGACAAAGTTTTGTTAGAGGTCAAAAACCTGCCAGTTTGGCAAACCTAGCAGGTTTGGCACGAAACTTTTCTGGGCAACTATACTTATTAGTTCATCAAATTATTTGAAAACAAAGGATTGATATGGCTATTTTATGTCCTCATTGTCGTTACCATCTCCTTGAACCCTTGCGTCATAAGGATATCGAAATTGATGCTTGTCTGCATTGCGGCGGTTTATGGTTTGATCGTCATGAATTGGATAAAGTCGTGCTTATGTACGATCCTAATTATCCGCGTCAAGGGCAGATTGTTGAAACCTTGGGACACCCTATCGCTGAAACCCAAAAAGACTGTCCTCATTGTCAAGAATCATTGCTAACTTATGAATTTGAATCAAAGCGTGATTTGAAAATTGATGTTTGCCAGACTTGCGATGGCATTTGGCTTGAAAAAGGTGAATTGGATCACGCTAAGGTGTTTTATGAAATTCCAGAAGCGGTTGAACGCATCGAAAAGAAAACCACTTGGACACATTGGTTTTTTCAGTTTTTTCTCCAGTTACCGGTTGAATTTAATATCAAGCCGCGCAAATTTCCCATAATAACCGTTGCATTGCTGATATTGAATGTGTTATTGCTCTTACCCATAATGATGACTCAATCGCCCGAAGATATTTGGTACGGTTGGGGATTGATTCCTCAAGAATTGGGTTCAATTAGCGGATTTGTTACATTATTAACCCATCAATTTCTACATGGCGGCTGGGCGCATTTAATTGGGAATATGTATTTCCTGTATATCTTGGGAGATAATGTCGAAGATGCGATGGGGCGTACCCTATTTCTCCTGTTTTATTTATTCTGCGGCATCGTAGCTGGCATGACGCATGTCGGATATGAACTGATTTGGGGCGGTTACACTAATATTCCGCTTATTGGGGCCAGTGGAGCCATTTCAGGTGTCATGGCAGCCTATCTTTACATCTTTCGGCAAGCGAAACTGACGTTTATGTTGGTTATTTTTCAATACAAACTCTCCCCCGTTTGGTATTTTGGAATTTGGCTCGGTACCAATGTCTTATTCCTGATTTTGGGTGCAGCAGAAGTCAGTTGGATGGCCCATATTGGCGGATTTATTGCGGGATTGGTGTTTTCTTATTTTGTATATGATCGGATTTTAAGGGATAATCCATTGATTCGTCATCTGAATCAGGGTTTAAATTGATAGGGGAATGGTGGGCAACAAGAAACCGTTACCGGCCCCCTACAAAAATTTCAGCCAAAGGAAGCAAGATGAGTTTTAAATTAGCCTATCAAAATGTCTTGAAGGCCGGTTATGATGTCAATTTAAACCAAATCGAAGCCTTGATTGATGAATTAAGACAGATTTTTTATCAACTTCAATGCTCAACCCATTTTCAGGTTTCAGTGGCATCACTTGATCGTGAACTGTTAACGGTTTATCAGGCTGATGTGGCTTATCACTCGAATAAGCAAGCAAGCCTATTAGCGAGTTTGATTTTTCCGCCTTTAGCCGTTGCCCTTGAACAGGCGAGATTAGCGCATCAAAATGATCACGCTTTTTCAGCCTTGTTCCAAGTACTTCAGTTACAGCAAATGAATCACAACGATGTCTTGGTAAATCGTTATATCAGATACCAACTATTCAGTTCTTATGCTGAAAAAGTGGAACCCTACACACCGATTAGACATTATCTTTTTTTAGCAACGCGACGTTTATTAAATGAATTAAATCCATCAGCCAACCCTCAACAGAATCTCTTGGTAGACAGTTTGGGCTATAGTTGGGAGGCCATTAACAGCATCATGGAAGGTTCCAGCGAAGGTTTAGCCCTGCTAAAACTGTATTATGAGCAACCGCCTTCTGGAAAAGTCGCCCTCAATCAGATACCCAGAGTACTGAAGAAACGTTTTAGAAAATCCAAAGACGGGTTAGTTGAACTCTTGTGGGAACAGATTCAAGAAAGTGACTTATCACAACTCAGCAAAGTGAAGACGACATTTGATCAGCCGCGAATTTCAAAACGGAAGTCTCGTTTAAATGCCTTGATTTTGAGTTTTTGGATCATCGTTATTGGAATATTGGGTGTGCCCGTTTTCAATTATTTTGGACACCATTTTAGGCTTCAAAATGAAAATGATAAGTTGCTGATAGAATTGAAAAAACAACAACGTCCCTTTTTGAAAAAGCAGCTTTAGCCATAAATTTCACCAATAAAATTTAGACCGAATTTCGCGATTGAGAGGGCGAATTTATACCAGCTTTCGCGATTGAGAGGGCGAACCTACGTGTTCGCCCTTGTCTTGCTCTGAAAAACAATAGGAAACATTAAATGAACGGGATTAGCAAACTAGCACACTGGTTTAAACGTCTTTTCGGCATCAAACCGACTCGAATCGGTATTGTCGGATATCCGGGTATTGGCAAAACGGTTTATTTAACCATTCTTTATGGCATCTGTGGTGTCCTTAGAAAATGTGACAAAATGAAAGTCATGGCCGGAAAATCGCAACAGTATTTTCAGTCTAAATGGAATCAGATAACGGGTGTTGAAAGGCAATTTTTACAAGGAACCGAACACACAACGCACTTTGATTTTAAAATGACGTTGAAACAAAATCGGGCCTCTTCTAAAACCCGAAAAATCGAATTTATTGATCCACCCGGTGAAGCTTTGACCGTTAATCCACAAACTGAGGCTGAAGAGATTAACAAAGTCGATGCGTTTTTGGCTGAAGTCGATGCCCTTTTGTTTCTGATTGAACCTGATGATTTTGATTTCCTAGGCTTGGCCGTCAAATTAAAGGCCTTACTTGAAAGCGTTGCCCACGATTGGGGTGCCTTTGAACTTGATAAAAAGGCCTTCCTGACCCAACACTGTGATCACTTACAAATCAAACTCTTACCGGAACAAGGCAGTGCGAGTTTGACTAGCATGATGGCGATTATCACTGATTTTATGGCACACGCTGACGAAAAGCGTGCCGTGGAAACACTGGTTTCCCTGTATAAACAGGATGCTGTAGATCGAGCAGTTGCTCATTTGAATCGTATTGGCGATAGATTAGATCGGCCTATCAAGATAGCCGTTGTGGTGACAAAGGCCGACAAATTATTACCCTTTCAAGAAACTCGTTCACGCCCGACTGTTTTGATTCCTGATCAATTACGCCAATATCAAAATATTAAGGAAGACGACGTTGAGAAATTGATTCGCGCTTTGAGTCAGTATTGGGGAATACGGGATGATCGCTGGGCACCTATTATCCAGCAACTGTTTGGTATGTATGAACATTTTTTCAATGACTTAAGTCGCGTTAAAGGTGATTACCAAATTTTTTTCGTTTCAGCGATTGGCGATGTGGATTGGGATCAAACGCAACAGAAGACGCGCCCTCCGAGAACCATTCGTCCGCAAGGTATTGAAAATCCTATAGAATGGTGTCTTCGTCAACTCATACCTCACAAGAACAATCGGTTTGGTATAGCGAAGTCTTTTTTGATATTCCTATTATTAGGTTTGATGATTTGGCCTCTACAACGCTTTAATAATGAGATTGGCCCCGCTTTGGATAAAGCTGAGATACTCAATGACGTAGCCCATTGGAAAACAGAGGCGACTCAATGGTGGACAATAGGCAACGGGGAAGTACAACGTCGTTATGAATTGCAACAATTGCAGATTTATTGGCGTTTCTTCAGTGACTTGCAACACCGTTTAGTAGATGAAAAGAAAATGAGAACCGCACTGAACACATTGAGTAGGACAGTCAATCAACTCAAAATCACAGATGCGCGTACTCGTCAAATTCAGAAAACCTTGCAAGGGGCTATTTATGAGGCCCATATCTGGTTAAATGTGAAAAGCGATTATACTGATTTGAGAAAGCGCTTTGATCCAGATTTTCATTACCAACGAGATTGCTGCTTATCGAATGCCAATTCATGCCAAGAAACTTTAGCTTTTTCTCAGCAGGTTTCTTTGAAAGCGGTACAAGACACGCTGAACAATATACGAGATGCGCTACCTCCCCAGCCCCGTTTGAAAAAACAGGTTTGTTTTAAAAAGAACTTGGATAATGCCGCAGACCAAATCAGCGAATG
>Ga0233403_10001544_pt1 | contig 10691 bp, 8 predicted proteins | sample Na_oxic_1_MG_FD_179866 | JGI IMG/M metagenome (GOLD analysis project Ga0233403, IMG submission 179866) | Seawater microbial communities from Saanich Inlet, British Columbia, Canada - Na_oxic_1_MG | ecosystem: Environmental > Aquatic > Marine > Inlet | place: Canada: British Columbia | collected...
ATTGAGAGTAGTCTTCGGCATCTGCTATGACTCGTACTTGTTTTCCGTCTTTATCTTTATAGACTAATGTCACTTGAGGGGGCACTTGGGAGTGTATGCCCGTTTTTATCATGGATTCATCTGGATGTACCGTTTTATTTTGATCGGACTGTCTTAATAAGCTGTCGTACCATTGTCGCCCAAATGTTAAAGCGAAAAAGATCAACACGATAATGATGAATGTCCATATAAAGGTTGAAAGTAGGCTCGCTAAACATCCGCGCTTTTTTCGTACAACGGGCAGTGGCTGATTTAATTCAACGGTGGGGATATATTCCACAGCTGTCGTTTTTTTTGAGGATCGTTTCTTTTTAGTTTTCATTTTTTTATGAGTTGCTTGAATATATTAAAATATGATTAATAATCAATTATTTATAAAAATAAATCATTGACGAAAAGTCAGACTTTATGTTATTTCTATTTGTAAGATTATAACAGAGTATAAAACGGATTAAAAAAATTTTTAACGCGGTGCTCAACTTTTTATAAAATATTGATTTATTAAGTCTTTTATATTCAAGCTGCCATCGCATCATGAAAAAATGGAAGATAAAACATGTTGATAAGTCAAGAGCAGATTGAAAAATCTTTAGATGAAGGGGGCACTTTATCTGTATTAATGATTGAAGGAGTCGGTGCCGCCAAAAAGTTGCGTATGGAATTAGCTAATAGAATTAATTTGTTAACGGGTGACAATGGATTAGGAAAAAGCTTTATATTAGACTGTGCATGGTATGCGCTTAGTGGTCATTGGAGCAATTTGCCAGCTTATCCGAGAGAAGATGCTGATCGGTATGATCCTAAAATCAGTTTTCACATTCAGGGTAAAACGGAAAAATGTTATAAAGGATACGCCTCTTATGACTGGGAACAACAGGAATGGGTTTCGCTTGAAGAACGACCAATCATTCCTAGCCTTTTGATATATGCGCGTGCCGATGGTGCTTTTGCTGTATGGGATCCAACGAGAGACACTTTCCCAGAATCAGCTAAGACCAAAAGTGGTAAAGCGCTCATTTTTACAAGAGAGGAAATTTGGAATGGCCTCCAAAGCAATAGTGGTGGCAAGGTGATATTCTTATCAAATGGTTTGATCGCGGATTGGATTCATTGGCAAAATAGCCCGGCAAAAGAACCTTTTGAAACCTTTAAGCGAGTATTAAAACGATTGTCGCCACCAGAATTGGAAACCGGAGATATCGGACGATTAGAACCGGGAAAACCGACACGAATTTCTAGGGATAGTCGCTGGATGCCAACCATCAAACATGCTTATGGAGAAATTCCCTTAGTTTATGCTTCGGCTGGCGTTCAACGTATAGTCGCCTTAGCCTATTTAATCGTTTGGGCTTGGGAGGAGCATCAAGCCCAATCAAAACTGATACGTCAACAACCTCAACGAAAGATGGTCATTTTGGTTGATGAAATTGAGGCGCATTTGCACCCGCAATGGCAACGAAAGATTCTTAATGCCTTATTGGAAGTACAAAAAGACTTAGCTTCTTTCCTTAGTATACAACTTTTAATTGCAACGCATTCTCCTTTGTTGATGTCTTCTATCGAACCGATATTTGATCGCAAAAAAGATAAAATTTTTCACCTCAATTTGCTCAAACAGGAGAACAAATGTGTTGAAGTCGTCTTACAAGCACCCGAATTTGTTATCTATGGCACGGTTGATTCTTGGTTGAGATCGGAAATCTTTGAACTATCTCAACCCCGTTCCTTTGACGCGGAAAGAGCAATAGAAGATGCGAAAAAACGTCGGTCGTGATGCATAAAGTCGTGAGATTAATTTTTAATCGTTATTAAATCAATTACTTAAATATTTCATCACGACTTTATGCATCACGACCAAATAATTTAGAAGTCTTGTCGATAGGAGTCAAGAAATGAAGGTCGTGGTTCAATTAATCTGAGTACAACGAACTTTGGTGCTAAACGAATTTTTTTATCGGTGCTCAATGCAAGATTTGGGATTTGAATGTACTTTTGAAATTTTTAATCTGAAAAGTCTTTATTCGTTTATCCCCGTCATCCGTTGAGTCCGTTAATCTGTTGTACTACATGTAAGGGCTTGATTTTAAAAAAGTTGGCCCTTATATATTGTTTTGAGGGTAAAAAGTTATATTAAAAATGTCTGAATCAGAATTAACAGAATTTAAGAATTAACAGAATTTTTGATTTCCACATGTCTGAATTATTCTGAAAATTCTCAAATTCTGTGAATCCTGATTCAAACTATTTACACTCACTTATCGTTTTTTTTTGACTATTCTTATTTGAGGTTATTAACTGTGAAGAAATCTGTTTTAAAAGTTGTTGTTGTGTTATCGTTCGGTATCATGCCTTTTTTGGGTTATGCCGAGGTGCCTGGCACCATGAGTTATCAGGGCTATTTGTCGGATGCCCAAAATAGACCCTTTGATGGGACGACTGACATCACCTTTTCTATTCCCAGTACCACTTGGACAGAAATACATCAAGGGGTGCCAGTTCAGCAAGGTGTGTTTGGTGTGTTATTAGGCAGTAAAAAGTCCCTGACTGGTGTTGATTTTAGTCAAGCTCGTTCATTGCGTATTGATGTGAATAGCGTTTCGCAGACGGTACCGTTATCTAGTGTGCCTTATGCGCTTCGTGCCGACACTGTAGAAAATGAGAGTGATCCAACTGTGGTTCCTAGTGTGAAAGATGGCGTGAGCTGGGATGAGATTTCCGGGAAACCTACTAAGCTCACAGGCGATAATTATCACAGTGTACACCTTAAGGAATTACAGGGCCACCAACCTCTTTGTACAGCAAACAATATATGGACAGAACTTCCATGTCAAAATGCATGCCATCGCTGGTGTCGTAGTGCGAAGGGATACTCTGGTGGCACTCTGGCAGAATGGAATGGTTATACTAGTACGGTAGGATGTATATGTATTCCATAGAAAAAATGAGGTTTCCTCGTTCCCACCGCTCCAGCGTGGGAATGCATACTACGACGCTCTAGCGTCAAATAGAAACGTATTTAGCGTTATCCACAATTTTTTTATAAGGTGTGACGCAGGAGCGTCACGATATGCATTCCCAACGTAGACGTTGGGAACGAGAAAAACGAGAAAAAAACTCCAACTCTGTTTGTACTTCATTCGTTGTACTATAAGAGGAATCCAATAGATGGAAAACACAACGCTTTCTCCCAATTTTCTGGTATCAATACCTGAAAACATCGTTAAACAATTACACTTAACTGTAGGTCAACAATTCACTTGCATTGCTAAAGAAGGCCATATCCAATTAATACCACAACGTGATATTCAATCCATTCGTGGAATATTTGAAGGGGCTAACCCAGAAAACTATAGGGAAAAACAAGTATAAAAACGTGAATGATGGATAACTATTATGATAGTCTCTCACCTGAATGCAATTGAAAAGGTACTTATAGCTCAAAGTGAAATAGCTAAAAATGCGGGGCATCCTAATTTACGGGGTGGCCCACGAGAATGGTTCATTCAAGAATATTTGGAAAATCACCTTCCAACCATTTTAGAAATGGGGCAAGGAGAAATTATTGATGAAGATTCCAAGCCTAACATTGATCAGGAAAATTATCGTCCACAAGTAGATTTAGTCATTTATCGAAGAGATATTCCTAAAATTGTGTATTCCAAAAATAATGTGGCATTTTTGGCTGAGGGAGTCAAAGCAACTATTGAGGTGAAATCCAAGCTAACCCTAAATGATTTAGATCAAGCCTGTACAGCCAGCAAAATACACAAAGCCTTAAATCGATCAACATCTGGTGGACAAAAAGCAATTATTTCTTATGTGGTTGCTTATGATGGGCCTCAACAAATGAAAACTGTCGCCAACTGGTTGTGTCAGTTGCTACCAAAACTATCGGCAACCCCTGATGAATTAGTTGAAATGATAATTGTTCTTGGTAAAGGAATAGCTTGGAGAATCAATGCCTTTGAAGAATTTGATCTAAAAAAGCCTATTCCACCGGACAAACATTGGGCTTATTTCGACTCAAAAGACAACAATCTTTATGCTATGTTTACTCATATGTTGACATGGGTATCTTCTGGTTCGCAGGCACCGGATGTGAGTGGATATGCTTCACATGTCTATTTTCAAGAAGTTAAAATAATTTAGAAGTCTTGTCGATAGGAGTCAATAAATGAAAGTCGATATTTATAAAGCTGTCGGTTCAAAGATAGAACCTAGACGGTGGTATGTATTTGTAAAGAAAGAAACTGGACTTGACATTTTACCTAATCAAGTATTGCTCGCGGCGGATGGTTTTTCTTTAACTAAAAGTCTTGAAATATCTCAAGGAGAATATCGAATTGCCTTAGATACAGATGAAGCAATTGATCATATTCACGAAAAGGGTTTTTATGTTCAAGGAGTGAATATTGCGAAAAATCAGTTGTATTGACTTTTGGCAGAATCCTTTTTTCTCTCGTTCCCAAACTCCGTTTGGGAATGCCTTCCATGACGCTCCGCGTCATGCTACCAACAAGAAACCAAAAACGAGTGCTAAAATAATGCAACGCGGAGCGTTGCGGAAAGGCATTCCCAAACGGAGTTTGGGAACGAGAAGAAACCTCCGAGGTTTTGGAAACCTCGGAGGTTTGACTCCAAACATTTTTTTGAAAGTCTATATACACACATAAGGATTAATTCATGTTCAAAATGCCCAAGAAACACAAACGGTTGACAATGATGCTACTCGCTAGCTGCTTCAGCACCATTGCCAACGCAGATTCCCTAGATCGCCAAGTCATCGCAGCAGGTGGCGGTAATATGGTAGTGGGTGATTATAAACTCGCTTATACCATTGGGCAACCTATTATATCCACTACGATCAACACACCTTTAATATCAGGTTTTTGGAAAAGGCAAAAAAACAACGTCGTGTTGGGTGTTGAGGCGGATAGCATCACGGCATCTACTTGTCAAAACTTTGATGTCACCATTCAGGTGCAAGCCACTGATACGCAAGCAGTTGATTCAGTCAGTGCCTATCTCAACTTTGATCCAAGCGTTCTAAAAGTGGTTAAAGTCAAACCCGCAACCACGCTTGATTTGAATCTGGAAAATCAATTTGATAATGCCGCAGGGCAGATTGACTTTTCGGCAGCCACCATGAGTCTCGTTCCGCCCAAGGGTACTTTTGATTTGATGACAATTACCTTTAAGGCAAAAAAAGAAACCAATCAAACGGGTTTAGTATTTAATAGTATAGGTATGCGTACCAGCGATGTATTACTGGGTGTCGATTCTATTTTTTCCGGTGCAGAGCCGGTGATATTTCCTGTTGAAAACTTGGGTAGGCTGGCGGGAAAAGTCTCCTTAAAAAATCATCCGCTCCGTATCCATGTTTCACCGCCCACACCCGAAGCCTTCTATGAAGTGACGACGGATAACAAAGGAAAATTTACCTTGCCGGATAATTTTGTGCCGGGTGCTTATAATATTTATGTCGCCGCGTCAAACAGCTTGCAAGTCAAAAAAACCGCAACGGTTGCTGCCTGTAAAACCGGGAACCTTGATTTTGGTACACTCAAGGCGGGAGATGTGATAGGGGATAATCGAACACCGCCGGATAACTCTGTTAACAAACCTGATTTTGGTGCTTTCAAACTCTATTTATTGAATCAACCAATACCCATTATTGACTATAACTTAGACGGCGTAGTTGATGGGGCTGACAGTGATGTCAACTTTCTTGAAGCTTTTTTTGATTTAAACGATAATGGTAACGTGGGTGCTGACGATGTCAAAGTCATTCAAGCCAACTTCAATCAATTGGGCGATGACAAAGTGGGTGGACCCTATGTCAGAAAAGCCGAAAGAGATTCAAAGCCAATACTCTCTTACTTTGAAGCAACTATCTTTATAGAAGTGGCACAATCGGTTGATGTCGTCTCGGTGCAGTTGAGTTTTGATGCCAACGTCTTACAGGTGAACCAGATTACACCCAGTAATCGTTTTGACACGCTATTGCAAAACCAATTCGATAACAACACCGGGCACATTTACTTTGCAGCAGGTCAGCTCGCAGAAGAAACGCCCAGCGGCACGATTGAGTTAATGACGATTCAATTCGGCGTGCTGCAAGAAGGTGGCGAAAAAACCTTAACGATAGTTAACACCGAAAGCCTATCTGGCGTACAAATCATACCAGAACCAGAAGTGGCAGAAGAAATCGTACTGAAAGAGGTAGAAATCGTGCCTGAAGAACCAGCCACCTGTCAAATCTACGCGGTGCATGACAAAGGCTTAAACAACAGCCAATTCTTTACCGTTCTGCCTGAACCGCTGGAAGTCAACGCCCTTGGCACCATTCATCCGGGCTACGACATTGAAGCACTTGACGCACACCCTGATACGGATACACTTTATGCGGGTGCAGGTGACGATACGGATAATCCGGGCTATCTCTATACGGTTAATCCCCAAACGGGCGCATTGACAGAAATAGGCGACACGGGATTTGATGAAATTGAAGCACTCACTTTCCATCCTAACGGCGAATTATGGGGTTGGGCAAAAGGAGAGGGTCTCTTCACAATCACCTTGCTGCCAAATAGCATTGATCCCCAATTGGTATTCTCCTCCGACGTGCCAATAGAAGGACTGACATGGAACAACGATGGCAGCTTGCTATATGCCGCCCAAGATAGCAATCTGTGGAAAAGCGATGGACAAACGATAGAAAAAGCCTGCGACTTGTCTGGGCATACTGAAGCCTTAGAAATGCTGCCAAACAATCTGCTACTCATCGGCGTACATGGCGAAAAAAACATTTTGGCCTTTGAAATCATAGACTTAGCAACCTGTGATTTAGTACAAGGTGTTGGCATTCCGACCAAATATAATGATATAGAAGGAATTGCTTGGCCTGAAAAAGCTTGTGCCGTGCAGTAAAGTGCTGGAATGGAGTCCAAAGCTTCAGCTTTAGGGCTGGCCTGACAAAGCTGAAGCTTTGTACTCCAACTGATCACACAATATTAAGAGCCTCTTGGTGAAGAACCAAGGGGCTTTTTTTATGCCCAAAACATTAGTACAACGGATTTATGGAATCAACGGATTTTTCCTCGTTCCCAAACTCTGTTTGGGAATGCCTTCCTCGACGCTCCGCGTCGAACATTCACCAAACATGAACGAGTGCTAAAATAACGCAACGCGGAGCGTTGCGGAAAGGCATTCCCAAACGGAGTTTGGGAACGAGAAAGAGCCTCTTGGTGAAAACTAAGGGGCTTTTTTTATGCCCGATTAATTCCCAATCCGTTATACTAAAGGAAAAAATTATTTATAATTAAAGAATGAGATCATGATGATCTTTTAGATTTAACGCCTTTCTGATAAACAATCCTAATAGTTGCTTTTATCCGATTATGAATGCTAATCCACTTGAACCAATATGGAAGACTTACCAAATTTCTGTCAAGTGCCTTGATTTGACACATGACATAATTAAACAGAAAAATACGAATTTGTTAAAAAATTCAGATTGGCTGTTGGTGCCAAATATACAACAAGAAATTATCCAAACAAGGCAAGAATCCAATGATTTATTTGTCGTCAGTCTATGGGCAACATTTGAAGGCTTTGTCATCAGCTATTTACAAGACAAAGGCACCGTTTTACAACAGCATATTGTACCGACAGCCCTTGCTAATCGTGTCTATGAAAAATTTAGACGAGAAATCAAATATTGGAAAACCGATGAGGTTCTTAACTTACTCAAACAAATCCCATCCATAGACGAAAACTTGATTGAGCAAGCAAAAACCATTTTCCAATATAAGAATTGGATAGCAGATGGCAAAGACATTAATAAAGCATCTGCAATCAGTGCGGTTTCCACGGCTGACTCTTATCACATTTTGAATGAAATCGTTAGTATTTTGTTGTTAAACTGAAATTTTTTAATAAGGATGGTGGGCAAGAAAAAGACTGTTGCCGGCCCCCTACATAAAAGTTTCAGTTCCTCGTTCCCAAACTCCGTTTGGGAATGCCTTCCTCGACGCTCCGCGTCGAACATTCACCAAACAATATTCTATTTAATGATTACTTTACGCAATTTCTCTCTACAACGTGGCACTAAATTATTATTTGATCACGTCAATATCACGTTAAATACGGCACAAAAAATCGGGCTTATTGGTGCCAATGGCTGCGGTAAATCCAGTTTATTCACTTTGCTATTGGGTGAATTACATCCAGATGCGGGCGATGTTGAGTTGCCGCCTCGCTTAACCATTGCGCATGTCGCTCAGGAAATTTCTGCGGATTCAAAGCCAGCCATTGATTTTGTTTTAGATGGCGATCAGGAATTGCGCCAAATTGAGGCGAATTTAGAGGCAGCGCAGCAAGCGAATGATGGGATGCGCGAGGCGCGTCTTCATGCACAATTTGATGTGATTGATGGTTATACGGCGCGGGCGCGGGCAGCGCAACTCTTGCACGGTTTAGGTTTTACCGTGACTGAAGAAGAAAAGTCGGTGAATGAGTTTTCGGGTGGCTGGCGAATGCGCTTAAATCTGGCACAAGCTTTGATGTGTCGTTCCGATTTATTATTATTGGATGAACCAACGAACCATTTAGATTTGGATGCGGTGTTATGGTTTGAACAGTGGTTAAAACGTTATCAAGGCACTTTGCTGTTGATTTCCCATGATCGGGATTTTTTGGATAATGTGGTTGATGGCATTGCACATGTTGAGCGAAAAAATATTATTTACTATTCAGGAAATTATGAAGCCTTTGAGCGTCAACGCGCTGCAAATTTGGCGTTACAACAAGCCGCCTATCAAAAACAGCAACGGGAAATTACCCATATACAATCTTTTGTTGATCGTTTTCGTTATAAAGCGACAAAAGCAAAACAAGCACAAAGTCGTCTTAATGCTTTAGCGCGTATGGAAAAAATCGCACCTGCGCATGTTGATTCACCCTTTCATTTTAGCTTTAAAACACCCGAACAGAACCCTAACCAATTGATTTATTTAGATAAAATCAGTGTTGGGTATACAGAAACCCCGGTGCTTGAAAATGTGACATTACGAATTGCCGCTGGTTCACGTTTTGGATTATTGGGTCCCAATGGTGCTGGGAAATCGACTTTGATTAAACTATTGGCAGGGTTACTCAAACATCAGCAGGGAGAATCTGTTTTGGGTGATGGTTTACAAATTGGTTATTTCGCCCAACATCAATTGGAACAATTATCTGATGAAGATAGCCCCCTGCGACATTTGCAGCGTTTGGATACAGAGGCGACTGAACAATCATTGCGTAAATTCTTAGGCGGTTTTGCTTTTATTGGAGATATGGCGTTGGCACCCGTCGCACCCTTTTCGGGGGGGGAAAAAGCGCGTTTGGCTTTGGCGTTATTAATTTGGCAACGCCCTAATGTTTTGTTATTGGATGAACCAACGAACCATTTGGATTTGGAAATGCGCCACGCGCTGACTTTAGCGTTAACAGATTATACAGGGGCATTGATTATCGTTTCCCATGATCGCCATTTACTGCGCACGACAACGGATGAATTATTATTAGTCGCTAATGGGGCGGTGAAAACTTATGAGGGTGATTTGGCAGATTATGGGCAATGGTTGTTTGAGCATCGGGCGGCACAACGCGGATTGAAAGAAGGCAATTCGGTTCAAACGATGAATCGTTCAGATAAAAAACGGCAGGAAGCGCAGCAGCGCGAGCAGCGTCGCCCTCTACAAAATCGCCTAAAAAAAGTCGAGAGAGATTTAGATAAAGTGACAGCGGAAAAATCTGCCATCGAAAAATTGTTGGCTGATCCGAAAACTTATGATAATAAAGAGAAGGTAAAAGAATATGTGCGCCAACAAGCAGAATTGAAGGCGCAATTAGAAAAGATTGAAGAAGTGTGGTTGGAAATCACGGAAGCTTTGGAAGCGTAAATTGTTAACGACAGGGATTGGAGACAAGAATGGATTTTTAAAAAAGCGGCGTTTTCTCGTTCCCAAACTCCGTTTGGGAATGCATTCCTCGACGCTCCGCGTCGAACATTCTGCTTGTGATTTTATGCAGGATCGCCTTTTTTGAACCGAATGAGTTCATCGCGATAAATTCGCGAAAAAATCTGCTTGATTATACAATCCCTGTAGTTATGTTTTTGAATTTAGCAAAAACTTGATTATCAAGTATAATAATCCCTTCGCTAAAAACTTTTGAACAAAATTGATCAGGATTCTATAAGATTCACAAGATTAAAAACTGACGGTTCCCTTATTCCTTCCTGAATATTTAGTACAACGGATCAGGGGAATCAACGGATTGGTGTGTGATGTGTCTATAGTTATGAGAGCGCGTTGGAGGATTGCCTAGTACAGGAGGGCGAAAGTTTCCGTACCACCCAAAAGTCAAAGAAATCCGATTTTTTCAAAAAATCGGATTTCTCAGTGGTCTGGATATTTCCGCCCTCCTGCACTAGTTTGACAAAATACCGCCTTTGCACCAATCCGATCATTTCCCTGATCCGTTGTACTAAATATTCAGGAGACTGAGTAGTTACGTAAATCCTATAAAATCCTGATCAATATTGTTCAAAAGTTTTCTATTGGCGATGCGAATTAAATATTTAAAAATATGTTTAAAATCAAATA
>Ga0233403_10001545_pt1 | contig 10684 bp, 10 predicted proteins | sample Na_oxic_1_MG_FD_179866 | JGI IMG/M metagenome (GOLD analysis project Ga0233403, IMG submission 179866) | Seawater microbial communities from Saanich Inlet, British Columbia, Canada - Na_oxic_1_MG | ecosystem: Environmental > Aquatic > Marine > Inlet | place: Canada: British Columbia | collected...
ATTATCAACGAATTATTTAGCTAGTGGTATATTTAATGGAGCTTCCACAAATCTTCAAGTAAATGGATCAAACTTGGGCAATAAGAATGTTGGAACTGACGGACTGGATAAGGTTCACATCGGGTCGGCAAATGTGGGTGGCGGTGTTTATTTCCTAGATGGAAGGATTGCCGAAATCATCGTCTACCCCTCCGACCAGACAGACAACCGTACAGCCCTTGAGGCCAACATCGGTGAGACATACGGCATCGCTGGTATCCCTGCTTATGAGGATACCGTCAACGGCTTCGTAGAGACTTGGTATGACCAGTCAGGTAACGGCAATGATGCTACCCAGTTGACTGCTGGAAATCAGCCCAAGATTGTTGATTCTGGTGCTTTGGTTGCTGGTGGCTTGGACTTTGATGGGGTGGCTGATGTGTTAGAAACTAGCTTAGTTCCACCTAATGTAGCTACCTTAATCGGTGTTGCTAACTGGGACGTTATTAACGCAACAGGTATAATTATTGGTGCTAGAGATAGCGTAAACCAAAGGTCATACATTGCACAGGTAAGCTCTGGCAATACTGCACTTGGACTTGTTAGCAGCCCATTGTTTGGCCCTGACGTTGTGGCTGGGGATGATTATTTATTGTTTGGTACTTATTCTGGTTTGACTCGTCTTTTGTCTACCAATGGGAGTGTAGTTAGTGATAGCAATGGGTCTTCCCCTAACAACACAATACACGGTTACAGTATTGGTGCATTAAATACAGCAGGGACAAATGGTTCATTTATGACGGGAACAATAGGAGAAGTAATCGTCTACCCCTCCGACCAGTCAGCCAACCGTCCTGCCATCGAAGCAAACATTAACAATCAATACGACATCTACTAATGTATCTAATCTACGAAACTAAAGAGGCGGCCATTGACCGTGCTGACGAGGAGGGCAAGTACATTGGCTTTGACTACTGGATCGAGGACAACGGTCAAGGTACACGGTGGCTCACTTACCCAGATGAAACCATTGAATACAAGTGGGCATTGGACGTAACTGACTACGAGCTGGATTCCCAAGAGCAGGCGGATACCGTACCCTCCTACGTTCCTTTACCTACTCCACCTGAGGAAGCAATCTAATGCAGGACATTGTGTACAAATCAACAATCGGAACAGGGGGCTTTATCGCTACCATCGAACTCGGACATATTAACGAACTTCTAGGACTAGTCGTGGGTCTTGCTACTCTAGTCTATATGACTGCATCAGCAGTCAAAGTAATCAAGGAACTCCAGAACAAGGATTAGTATGACACCAGAACTAATAGCGATGCTAGGCGGGGGCGTAAGCGGATTCGTAATGAAGATGATCGCAGCGCAGTCCGAGAATCAGGCACGTCTCTTTGAGCGTATGATTCAGAAGCAGGTAGCAGCAGATGATTCAGCGGATCGTGCATCAGCCCGTGGCGGTGTGTATATGCGTCGTCTTATCACAGCGGCTGTTATCTTTGCTATTGTACTGGCTCCATTCGTCTTTGCATTCACTGACATAGGTGTTACCCTTCAGACTGAATCCAAAGGCTTTCTAGGGCTATTCAAGAGCCTTGAGTGGTCCACTGTACAGGGGTTTGTTATCCTACCAGAGATCCGCCAAACAGCTTTAGCCATTGTAGGTTTCTACTTTGGTTCTTCACAGGTTAAATAAGAAATAATATTATGTACGGACGTAAAACAAAAGATGCTGGTAAGGGTTCCTGCGGTGAAAGCAAGGGCTGCGGTTGTGGAAAGAAGGGCAAGTAGTGCCTGACAAATCCAAAATGAAGTGCAACGTACCCCGCCGTGAAGTACAAGGCGGGAAGAAGTTCGTCGTGAAAGCCTGCCAAGGTGGTAAGGAAAAGATCGTACGATTCGGGGATGCTAATATGAGCATCAAGAAGGACCAGCCCAAGCGTAAGAAAAGCTACTGCGCTCGCAGTGGTGGCATCAAGGGCAAATCAAACAAACTATCTGCTAACTACTGGAGCCGTAAGGCCTGGAACTGCTAACAACTAGAGGAACACCAATTGTCACGATACAGCACATACGGAAGTAAAGATGACCCCATCCAGGATGATATGGATGCAGGGTTCATTGGGTTCAATAACTACAGCCGACCCGATCAGCTTACCTCTGGTATTCTGGCATCTAGTCTAAACGGACGCATAGGGAAGAACGGCGAGTGGCAGGTCCGTAAGGGCGTTGACCTTGTGAAGGCTCCCTTTGCTTCTGGTGACGATGTACTGCGTCTCCCTACTAATGCAGAGACTCTAGTAAATCCTCCTGTGGTTGGCTTACTGCCTACTACGATTCGGTCAGCTAGCTTGGTTAGCAATGAAGTACTAATTGTAATTGATGACCCATCTGTAGAGCCAGGTCACGTGTTTGTTACGGGTGAAGAGATTTATGTAGAGGGACTAGTTAGCACTACAACTAACCCTAATGGCCTGCACACGATCACGGACGTAACGGACAATGGCACTACGATTACCATCAAGTACGCCTTGATTGGAGCCAATGAAACATACGGCACTGCCCTTACGCTACCGTTCAGCTTGAATGACGCAGGCGTACAGCCTGCACTGACAGTACTTACTGAGTCCCCCGTGATTGGCTTCAATATGGTCTTCGACCAAGGAAGTGTTACAGCCGTGTACTCAAGTGCAACCTTTAGTGATCCTAATCAGGACAACAATCAGTTCATCGTGCTGGCATCTAATATTAGTGCAGTAGCTACTGACTTGAATGATACTAGCGTATCGATTACAATGGGCTATCCGTTGAATGAAAACGTACCACCTGCAAGCAGTATGCTTCAGGCATTCAACAAACTCTTTATATTCCGTGACGGACAGACTGCACTAGAGAACGACAACTTCTTTAGTCCTATTGCCATTTCGTCAGCAAGTACTCCTGCTGCATCAAATGTAGTTACAGTAAGTAGTAACTTACCTCACGGCCTAGCTATAGGCGATGCCATTACGATTTCTGGACTTACTAACTTTGTTGCAGGCGAGGACCCCAATGGAACTTGGGTTGTTAATACAGTACCTAGTACTACTAGTTTTACGTATGACCTTCCAGCTGCTTTTCAAGCAGCAGCTACTTATACGGTCAGCGCACTTTCACTTATATCTCCAGGGTTCAAGCTAGTAGCTAGTGGAGCATATAGCCAGCCTACACAGCTATCACCTAGTAGGGTAGATATTGTTGATGGAAGAGCAACCGCTACCTTTTCATCAGCGGTGGATATGAATGGCACTAAAGTTGGAGATACAATTGAAATTGAGGCCGTTGGAAACTCTCCATTGATTGAGGGGGAGGACTACATTATTTCCGAAAGAACTGAGTCACCAGCTACCCTTTATTTTTATGTGCAGCACGAAGATGTTAGTAATGCTCAGGGTGTAATTTTCCAGCAGCACGTATCTCAGGGCCTTGGGTTTACTCATATGCCTGCACCAGAGTACGCAGCTTATCACCAGCGTAGGCTGGTAATGCCATTCAAGTACAGCGTAGACGATGCAGTTAATACCTTTACTTACCGCAAGATCCTAGACGAAGTAATTATTTCTGACATCTTGGACTCGGATACATACGATCAGATCTACGGACAGTACAGGTTTAATGCAGGTACAGCGGACTTTAACGTAGCCCTGCACTCCTTCTCGGATGACAAGCTACTGGTGTTTAACCGCAATAGTATTCACCTAGTGAGTGGTGCTGGACAGGGTGCATCAGTTCAATTAATCACCAATGAAGTAGGGTGCGTAGCAAGGCAGAGCATTGTGCAGATAGGTAACAACGTAATGTTCCTTTCGGACAACGGTGTATACGGTGCTAACTTCCAGGACCTTTACAATCTGCGTGGCAACGAAGTGCCACTAAGCTCAAGCATTAATCCAACTATAGATCGGATTAATAGAAGCGTGTGGGACAAGAGCGTAGCAGTATACTTTGACAATAGGTACTACATAGCGGTCCCTCTGGATGGCAGCCAAGTCAACAACGCTATCTTAATTTTCAACTTTCTTAACAAGCAGTGGGAGAGTATTGACACTACTGCTGCGGCTAACTGGAACATTGCCAACTTGATTGTTGCTGGTAAGAAGAATGCCCGTGCGGTTTATGCAGTAAATACACTCGGTGGTCTGCACAAGCTAGATGCCCGTGTAGATGCAGTGGACTTGCTTGCTACTGAAATCCCAGTAGAGGGTCAAGAGGTAGCCGTACAGCACGACATACCAGCCTCCGTTACCACGAGGCAGTTCACAATGGGAACTATGAATCGCAAGCGTTGGAACAGCTTTGAGCTGCACGTGCAGTCATCTGTGGATAATGAGTCCGACCTGAGCATTAGCGCAGAGCTAGAAAACATTGACGCAGTAGTAGAACTTGGTACACTGAATAAATTAAACTCAGGTACTAACCTAGCTATTGACGAGGATGTTTCCGTACGTGGTAGAATAGGTAACAATCGAGCATACGGAATGCAAGTCACCCTCAATAATACAGTTGGCCGCCCTAGGTTCAGAGCAATTAAAGTTAGTGCAGCTGAAGCATTTAGATCAACAAATAAAGCAATATAAGATATGGCTACAATTACAATTACCCCTGGGAACTCATTTACCGCTACTGAAACGGTAACCTCTACTAAGCTTAATGACCTTGGCTCGCCTACGGCGGCCTTGACTGCTGCCTCGATTGGTACAGCTGACATTGCTGATGATGCAATTACTCCTGCACTTATTGCGGATGATGCTGTGACTACACCTGCCATCCTGGATGCTAACGTAACCTTTGCCAAGCTGACCGATGTCATCGACGATGACACAATGGCTACAGCTACCGATACTACCTTGGCTACTTCGGAGAGCATCAAGGCTTATGTGGATGCATCGGGTATAGTGCAACGAGCCAGAGTGTCCAGCACGACTCAGCACGTTACAACAGCAACAATGACCTTCGACAATACCATTCCGCTGGTAACGGAGGGCTTAGAAATTTTAACCACTAGCTATACGCCTGCATCATCTAGCAATAAAATATCCGTTAGTTTTAACGGTCAATTGTCAAATGGAAATTCTTCGACTTACATAATGGTTGCCTTATTTGAGGACACGGTTTGCGTGGGTGCTTGTTATTTCCAGATGTCCTCGAATGGAATAGGTAGAACCAGTGCTGAGTTTGAATTTACTCCAGCAGGAGCTAGCGCAGCAACTTATAGCATCCGAGTTGGCAGCTCCTCTGGAACTATGTACGTTAATAGAATATTGTCATCTACGGCTACTCTCGGTGGGCTGGTTGAAACCAGTATGAAAATTGAGGAGTATGCGTCATAAATAAACCCCTGTCTTCAATCAGCTTAACAATTTAAATTATGCCCATTATAAACAAAGGAACAGCGTTCTCCAACGGAGAACAACTTACGGCTGACAAGATCAACAACCTGTTGGACCTAGCTACGTTTAACCAGTCAGCTACTGACAGTGCCTCGACTACAGTTAATTCTGCTAGTCAGATTGTAGTGGCGGACAGTGGTATTACTCCAACTAAGTTGAGTACTGGTGCTCCGAGTTGGGACGCAAGCGGTCACCTAATACTAACTGGCAATGTCACAAATAATAACGACTCAGGCAATACAGTTATCTATGGTGGGACAAACGGCAACGGAGCACACATTGAATTGTACAGTGGTGGTCACGCTACAGCCGCTAATAAAGCGTACTATGATGCAACTGAGCATAATTTTAGGCAGAGAAGTGGCACTCAGCTAATGCAGCTTGAGGGCAGCAGTGGGATACTTATGGTTGGCACTACAACTTCCCCTACTTCGATTGACTATTCCATTTTTTGCACTGGCCGTATAGGATCCTTGGATACCTACAATCAAACCTCAGCTTCTTCTGCCAATCTGATTATTACTAGCACTGGTTTATTTCAAAGGTCAACCTCTTCGGTTCGATACAAAGAAAACGTGCAAGATTACGAGAAGGGCATTGATGTGGTTAAGTCTCTACGTCCAGTAACTTATGAGTCAATAAACGAAGATGACAACAGTACCTATGCTGGTTTTATTGCTGAAGAAGTACACGAAGCGGGTCTTCCTGAATTTGTAGATTACAATGCAGAGGGACAGCCTGATGCTTTGCACTATGCAAATATGACTGCACTATTAACCAAGGCCCTTCAGGAAGCAATCGCACGCATTGAAGTACTAGAAGCCAAATGAACCCCCTCCTTCAATCAGTACAACTAGCGTTGCAAAACGCTACGCAAAAGGAAGCCCTTAAAGCTTAATGAAAGGAAACCCCTTACTCCTATCAGTACAAGTTACCCTCGAAAAAGGTGGGCAAGAGGAAGCCATTGACTTCATTGACAAGGTTCACGAGTTTATCTCAAGCGGTAAGTACGGGGAAGTATTGGACGACTGGGACCCTGAGCACGTCCGAATCTTAATTGGTTATCATATGGCAAAGGGAACCTTCATCTGCGAACAGGATGAAGATGGGGAAATCGAAGGTGTACTGATGTGGTATAATTGCGACAATGATGATACTTGGGATATGCTTCGATGCTGGCAGATGGACAAGCCCAACGGGGACTCCGTCTTTATGGCATTTCTATATGCCAAGAATAACGCAGCATTTAAGAAGGTCACACTGGGCATCATAGCGAAGGAACCAAACGTCCTATGGAAGAAGCTTATTGGACTACGAATGAAGAGCGGAGTGCCAACTAAAATGAATTACACAACTAAACTATTTTCAAAGATATTAAGCGCAAAAGATTAGGAGTATATTATGGGTAAAAAAGGAGGAACTAAAATTTCAGCACCACCACCAATTGACTATGCTAAAGCTCAGGGTGAGTATATGTTTGGCAAGGGATTTGGAAACTATCAGGGAATTACTGACCCACGTCTACAGCAAAGACTGCTAGAGGCCGAGTCTCGTTATCGCCCTCAGTATTCTGCGCTTGAGCTTGCTGACATTAACACAATGTGGGAAGGCTTTGAGGATGTTACTACTAGCCCACAGTACCAGAGTCTACAGGCTGAACTAGCTGGTCTAGAGGCTGGAGCATCGGTAAGTAATTTAACGACCGAAGATCGACGGGCTGCTCTTGGTGAGCAGTATGATGCGCTTAGACCCAGCGTAGAAGGCAAAAGCTTCGGCGGCAAGAAGAGTCGTGGTGGTCGTGGTGGTCGTGGCTTCGGTGAAAGCAGTACTATTGGTAAAGTATTTGGCGGCACAAAAGGCAAGGACGGAAAAAAGACAGGAGGCGAAGATCCCAGAGAAGCATACATTAGAGCTGGTATGGTGGGAACCCAAGACCGAGAAGCTCGTATTGCTCAAATTAAAACCCGTATGGGTGAAATGGAGAAGTCGGAAGGTATCAAGGGCTACAAGGGCTTACTGGCTGATGCCTCAAGGCAATCAGGTATGCTTGAGCGTGAGATGCTTGCACTCCAACGTAAAGACGATGTAGCTGCACTAGAGGAGTTCGCACCACAAGTAGTAGAAGCGTACCGAGCTGCTGATCCTTACAGCACTGGACTTGCAGAGCAGCAGACTGCTATGGCTGAGGATCTTTATCAGCGTTCTCAGGGTCTTAACCCAGAGCAACAACGTCTAGTAGATCAGCAGGCACTAGGAATGGCACAACGTCAGGGCCGTGTAACGGACCAGAGTGCAGTTGCTGGGCAACTACTTGGACGTGAGCAGTACCTATCTGGCCTTCGTGGTCAAGCAGCAGGTATGGGGCAACAAGCTTTTGGTATGAACCGTCAACTTGCAGGTGACGTAGGTATGACTATCTTAGGTCGTCCTTCTTCTGCTATTGGACTTGGTCAATCGGGAATTGGGGCAGCTACTAACTTAGCAGCTCAACCAGTAGGGCCTCAGTTATTTGATCCAAACGTTGGTATTAATTTAGCAATGCAGCAACGTAGTCAGGACATATCACTTATGGGTGCGCAAGCTCAGGCCAATGCATCAAGTGGTGGTGGTATAATGGGCGCATTCGGTCAAGCGGCGGGGTCAGCGGCAGGAACTGCGGCTATTGGAGCCATCTAATTATTGACTAATAGATGTTCACATTTAACATCTTGGGATGGAAAATAAAATACAAAGTGCTATTAAAAATATTGAACTGGGTCTTGCTAACGCAGGAAACCCTGTGATTGCGTGGAGCGGAGGCAAGGATAGTATGGCCCTGCTCGACCTAGTGTACAATAAATGCAAAGCCAAAATACCTGTAGTTTTCTTCAGGGAGCAATGGCAGCCGCACAAGTATGCATTTCAGAATCGAATCATTGAAGAATGGGGACTAGAGGTCTACACTTGGCATCCTGCAATTAGTGACTTTCAACAAACGGACGATGAGTTTGAAGTGCAGAATAGATACTACTTTGATAATACTGATATGACCTGCCCTACGGGCATTACTCCAATGGAGGATGGTCAGCCCTGGGCTTGCGCCCTAGACATATACAACCGACCAAAGAATGCAGGCATCATAGCTAATTGGGATGTAATGTTCGTAGGCCATAAGCACTGCGATAGTGACCCAATATATGGAGGTGACGCTGGAGTACGTGTGGACGTACGTATAAATCCAGGTCAGTGCAACGCTTACTACCCTATGAAGGACTGGACACACGATGATGTGTTCCAGTACTGCGAAGAAAACAACGTACCCATTCAACTTGACCGCTATGAGAAAGTAGATGCCAAGTGGGGGGAAAAGAAAGATCGCTCACAGAACTGCGACTACGTTCACGCTTGCACTGCCTGCATTGACCGCAGGGAAAGCGCACCAAACTTTGTTCATTGCCCGAAACTTAACTGTACTATAGAGAACGTATCTAGTCGTGTACAATGGGCTGACCAATCAATACCAACCTATATGAAGGATTAATTATGGCATTTCAAACAGGAACAAAAGTAGATCCCCGTCTAATGCAGGCGGATTACAGCGGCTTTACAAACGCCGCTAGCATACGAGCGAACGCACTAGCTAACCTTGGTCAGCAGATCGGTGAAGGCATTGAGAAGTATCAGAAGAACAAGGAGATAACTGCTACTACTCTTGCTTCGGTCGAGGGTTCCGTAGCGGCTAATCCTCAATACTTGGAGACGGCACTAGCGCAAGGCGGAAAGATCGCCAAGGCAGCTCAAAAGCTTCAGGACGGAGACGTAAACCGAATGGACTTATTGACCCTAGAGGGTTACTTTAGTACGCTGACCAAGGTTTCTCAAGCTAAAGCAGAAGCAGAAGACGCACGACTGCAACGTGAAAACCTCATTGCACGTACTGGAGCTTCTGAAAGATCAAATCGTCCAACGGATAAGCCAGTAACTTATTCTCAAATAAAGGGTTTAACTCAATTAATGGAGGAACAATTTAGTGATGTTAAAGTTGATGAGTCAACAGGAGAGACTTACATGGAAGTTCCAAAGACTGGTGATTATATTCCATTTAATACAGAGCGTGTACCAGCAAACATTCCTGAATCACTGAAGGCAATGCCTGGATTTGACGAATGGAAAAAATCTAAAATGTCACCGTCTTCTTCACGGGATTATGGTTCGATGGGAATGAGTATAGTAAAGTAGTAAACCAGTAAAGTGGTACAATAGTAATATGGCTGAATCAAAAGTTCGTTTACCCTCTGGCATAGAAGTAGTTATTAAGCACAAAGATGAAGCGTCCGAGGAGGACGTTCTTAAATTTGCATTTAATGAATACGTAACTAATCAGGACCCTGGTACCAAGATAGGCAGTTCTATTGCTCAGGGGATTGATACCTTGCAGCAGGCGTATGGTTCCTCCTTGGAGGGGTTAGGTGAAATTTTAGATGCTGAGTCATTGCAACAACTTGGTGGAGATATTGTACTTAAGAATCAAGCCGAGATAGATGCTCGATTATTTAGGGAGTCTCAAGCACCTACTGATAAGTCTCAAGTTGCTAAGGCTTTGGATTATGTTTCTGAATTAGCGGGTCAATCGGCTCCGCAGATGGCTACTTCTATGGGTGGTGCTGCAATTGGTGGAGCTATAGGTACACTTGGTGGTCCATTAGCTCCGTTGACTATTCCTGCGGGAGCATTCCTGGGTGGCTTCATCAGCAATATTCCTTACTTCTATGGCTCAAATCGTGAGCGTCAAAAGGAAGCAATCGAAAAGGGTTACAAAACTGAGGTTGACGAAGGTGCAGCAATGCTTGCCGCTATTCCTCAATCATCTCTTGATGCTATTGTATCAGCAGTTGGAGCAAAGTTTATAGCTACTCCTGCTATGAAAATGAGCGGAGGTTTCTTTACTAAAGTAGCAAAGGGATCGGCGGCGGGTAGCCTCATTGAGGTACCAACTGAGATAGGGCAAACAGTTCTTGAGCGAGCGCAAGCGGGGCTTCCACTTACTGGTGATGAAGCATTTAGTGAATACATAGATGCTGGAGTTGGTGGAGCTGTCCTTGGTGGACTGTTCGGTGGAGCTGGTGGTGCAGCTACTTCTGTACGTGCAGACTTCGGAAAAGATTCTGCTGTTGGTACAGGCAAAACAAAAAAGTCAGACCTAAAGAAACCAGTTGAAGAAAGATCAGAGCTTACTATTCCCGATTCGGTTACAGTAACCTACAAGCCAACTGATGGTCCTGTAAG
>Ga0233403_10001548_pt1 | contig 10671 bp, 8 predicted proteins | sample Na_oxic_1_MG_FD_179866 | JGI IMG/M metagenome (GOLD analysis project Ga0233403, IMG submission 179866) | Seawater microbial communities from Saanich Inlet, British Columbia, Canada - Na_oxic_1_MG | ecosystem: Environmental > Aquatic > Marine > Inlet | place: Canada: British Columbia | collected...
GTGCAATAACTTACGCAGGTGGAGCATACCGATTACATTGTCTATGTTGTCATGGTACAATGGTAAACGGGTATGTTGACTGATTGCTAGTTGTTCGGTAATTGCATCAAGCGGTGCATTAAAATCAATACCAACAATTTCATTACGTGGCACCATAATGTCTTCTACAGTAACATTTTCTAAGTTTAAAATGCCCAATAACATTTGTTGATGACGTTTAGGAATAATTCCTCCCGCCTCATGTACCACCGTTCGTAACTCTTCTTGGTTCAAACGATAGCTTTCATTATTATGCCCAGAAATACCAAACAGTTTTAGTAAACCATTAGAAACATAATTAAGTACCCATACCAGAGGATATAATATTTTCAGTAAGGGTTTAATAATGAGCGAAACTGGAAAAGCGATTTTTTCTGGATGGAGTGCCGCCATCGTTTTTGGAGTTAGCTCACTGAAAATGAGAATTACCACTGTCAACAACGCCGCTGCTATCGCAATCCCGGCTTCTCCCATCAACTCAATGGCAATCATAGTGGCAACCGAAGATGCTAAAATGTTAACAAAATTATTGCCTAATAGAATCACACCAATGAGACGTTCTGGTTGCTCCAATAATTTACTAACGCGCTTAGCACCGCGATGCTGTTTTGCCGCAAGATGGCGTAACCGATAACGATTAATTGCCATCATGCTAGTTTCAGATGCGGAGAAAAATCCCGAAGATAATATAAGAAAAAACAGTATGCCGAATAGCACACTTAAAGGAATATCACTCAAAACAAATTAATTGTGAATTGTGAATTGTGAATTGTGAGTTGTGAGTTTAAGTTGCCGAAAATTTTCAGGTAGTTATTCACAATTTTTTAATCACGGAGTGGTTACCGCGATAGCATAGTCACAGCTTTTTTGTGGACAAACTTTTTGGGTGCCACGCTTAGTTGTCTTCAACATCAAAATTGGCCAATTACATTTCGGGCAAATTTCAATTAGTGGCTCATTAGATATAGCATATTTACAAGCAGGGTAAGCCGAACACGCATAGAAAAAATTACCATAACGAGATTTTTTCTTAGTTAATGAACCTTTGCCACATGTCGGGCAAGCAACAAAGGTATCAACCGGTTTTTCTAATGATTCATTAAATTTACATTTGGGATAATTGCTACAGCCAATAAATTTGCTATAACGTCCTTTTTTAATGTGCAATTCTGAATTACACAAAGGACAAGAACGATCTTCTACCACTGTTGGGGTGGTTGACTCTCCCACACTACCATCATTTTTAAGACTACATGTGTAATTACACTCAGGATAACCAGAGCAACCAATAAAATGTCCCCGCTTACCGAGGCGTTTGCTGAGTGGCTTACCACATTCTGGACAATTTTCACTTAACGATTCTTGAGTTAAGTCTTTACGTTGCACAGTTTCCATCTTTTCATCAACCAATTTTTTGAACTTATCCCAAAACCGGTGCATTAATGGAATCCATTTTTGTTCCCCCCGCGAAACGGCATCCAATTGATCCTCTAATTTGGCCGTGAAATTATAATCAATATAGAGACCAAAATGGTCCGTTAATAATTTGTTGACAATGCGCCCGATATCGGTGGGGGTAAAACGCTTTTTTTCCAGTTCCACATACTCACGTTGCTGAAGTGTGGAAATAATGGAAGCATAAGTGGAAGGTCGCCCTATACCATACTCTTCCAAGGATTTCACCAAACTGGCTTCACTAAATCGTGGTGGTGGTTCTGTAAAATGTTGATTGTTACGAATGTCTTTAAGTTTGACGGCTTCACCCAATTCCAGCGGTGGGAGCATTTTTTCATCATCACTGCTAGTTTTTTTGTCATCCACACCTTCTTGATAGACGATCATAAAGCCGGGATTCACGATGGTGGAGCCACTAGCACGGAAGTTATTACCCTCGCTACACGCTAAATCAACCCCAACGGTATCAAGTGTAGCATGAATCATTTGACAGGCGACGGTGCGTTTCCAAACCAGTGTATAGAGCTTAAATTGATCTTGAGTCAAATAGTTTTTAAGGTTTTCTGGATAACGTTTAGCTGAAGTGGGACGTATTGCTTCGTGCGCTTCCTGAGCATTTTTAGCCTTGGTTTTATATTGACACGGTTGTTTCGGAACATTATTTTGACCATAAAGTGTTGCGATCACTTCACGGATTTCCGTGATGGCTTCTTGCGCCAAATTCACCGAATCCGTCCGCATATAAGTAATCAATCCCTCGGCACCGTTGCCGATGTCAATACCTTCATACAATTGTTGGGCAATTTGCATCGTGCGTTTAGTGGTAAAACCTAATTTACGTGCGGCCTCTTGTTGGAGCGTCGAAGTCGTAAATGGAGCAGATGGTTGGCGCCGGCGTTGTTTTTTCTCAACCTTAGCTACCACTAATTGTTTATTAGCAAGTACAAGTAGAGTGGTTCTTATTAGATCAGCTTGTTCAGCATTACTGACATTTATTTCGGTTTCCTTATCCTTAATCTCGGATTCAAGTTGCCTAAGCTTTTTACCTTCGAACAGATTTAACTTGCCTTTGAAAGATTGCTGTCCTTTTTTACAATCGGCTTCTATTGTCCAATATTCCTCTGATTTAAAATTCTCAATTTGTTGTTCACGTTCAACAATTAAACGTAATGCTGGACTTTGCACTCGCCCGGCAGAAAGGCCAGGACGAATTTTGCGCCACAAAACCGGCGATAGAGTAAATCCCACCAAATAATCCAGTGCCAATCGTGCCCGTTGTGCATTAACCAAATTCATTGACAACACACGGGGATTAGCTACCGCTTTGGCAATAGCTCGTTGGGTAATCTCGTGAAACTCTACACGATACACGGATTTGTTGAGCAATAATTGTTTATCTTTAAGGATTTCATGTAAATGCCAAGAAATGGCTTCGCCCTCACGATCCGGGTCAGTTGCCAAATACAAGACTTCCGCATGTTGCATTGCTTTGTTGATGGTATTGACATGTTTAGTATTTCTCTCAATAAGTTGATAGCGCATAGCAAAATCACGCTCTGGATCAACAGCCCCTTTCTTACGCGGTAACTCACGCACATGACCAAAAGAAGCCAACACTTCAAAATCTGCCCCTAAATATTTTCTTATCGTTTTGGCTTTGGCAGGAGATTCAACGATGACCAATTTACTCACAGTAACTCCTAATTGTAATTATTGTTTATTTTAGCATATAAAAACCACCCGGTTGGATAGCTACCAAGCCGCGCAGTTCAAGTATTAATAGCATGGATGAAACTTCCCCCGCCGTCAATCCACATTGTTCAACTAAGTTATCAATTGAGGTGGGACCAGTTTGTAAATAGTCCAACAAACGTTTGTAATCGCTATTCTCATCGCTGGTTTCGGAGCCAAATGTGCGATTTTCATCGCGAGTTTCGGAGGCAGATTTTGACAATTGTGGTTGTGCAATCGTGGTTGAATTAGTAAATAATTCACAATTGTCAATGGTGGTTGAATTGGAGGAAATATCCGGTAACTCAGTATTATTTTGGTATGTTAAATAGCTAGGATTGGAAGGCAGCTCTTCAAGGATATCAGCTGCGGTTTCCACCAATTTAGCTCCATCTTTAATTAACCGGTGGCAGCCTTTGGCTAATGGATTATGGATAGAACCCGGGATAGCAAAGACTTCACGCCCCTGCTTGACGGCATGTTTTGTCGCATATAAGGCACCACTACATTGTGGAGCCTCAATAACAATAGTACCTAAACTCAAACCACTAACAATACGGCTACGAATTGGAAAATGGCTACGTCTAACTGGGGTGCCTATTGGCAACTCCGATATCAGTGCCCCGGTTTCGGCAATTTTATAAGCGAGGGAGCGATGTGCAGCCGGATAAACCCGATCTAACCCGGTACCAGCAACCGCAATGGTTTTGCCGGTACCAGCTAATGCCCCTCGATGGCCCGCACCATCAATCCCCAAAGCCATACCACTGGTAATGGTAAAACCTTGATGAGATAAGTATTCGGCAAATTCCCCCGCCGTCTGCTCAGCAGCGTGGGTAGGATGACGGGTACCAACTATTGCCAGTTGTTGACTAGATAGTAAGGCACAATCACCATGTACAAATAGCACTGAGGGTGGATCATCAATGGAGCGCAAAAGAGGGGGATAATCTGGATGCTCTAAAGTTAACAAATGATGTTCAGTATGTGCTAACCATTGCATATCCTTTTCTACAGCCTCCCAATTAGGATTTTGTAGATAATTGAGTAATTTCTCACTCATGTTAAAGTCTTGCCACGAAATATGACCGGCTTCAAACACCTCACGCGGATTACCAAAATGGGCAATTAAACGGGCAAAGTTAACCGGCCCTACACTGGGCGCATGCAATAAAGCCAGCCAATATTCCTCCTCAGTATTTTTGGGATTCATTTGTAATTATCATTTGTAAATTGTAAATTATAAATTAATTTAAGATATTTGGTAGTGCTAAAAAGGTAATAATTTCTTAGAAAAAGTCAGGTTTATACTTTGCCCTAGCGAAATCCTGTCTACCCTACATTTTTTCATTTAACTGCACAAGTCTATATTTGTTTGATAAATTCACAATTCACAATTCACAATTCACAACAACCCCTCAAGTATATCATTAGCATTTTCCACCAACTGAGCCCCTTCTTTTATCAACCGATGGCAACCCTTTACTAACGGATTATGAATCGAACCGGGCACCACAAAAACTTCCCGCCCTTGCTCCAGCGCACAGTGTACCATCTGTAGCGCACTGCTACGTTCTGGTGCCTCAATAAGCAAAGTACCAAGACTCAAACCACTGACAATACGATTGCGAAGCGGAAAATTGTCACGTCTAACCGGTGTATCAGGCGGAAATTCTGACACCAATGCCCCCCGTTGGACAATAATATCTGCAAGATAACGGTGTTGAGTTGGATAAATTTGCTCTAATCCCCTCCCCGCCACGGCGATATTTTTCCCCCCTCCCGCCAATGCTCCCCAATGACTTGCGCCCTCAATTCCTAATGCCATACCACCAGTAATGGTAAAACCCTGCTGAGCCAAATTTTTGGCAAATTCCCCCGCCGTCTTGGTGCCCTCACGGCTAGGATGACGGGTTCCTACTATTGCCAATTGAACGCCTCTTAAAATAGCACAATTGCCAGATACAAATAACAATGGTGGAGGGTCATAAATTTCGCGCAACAAAGGGGGATAATCCGGATGAAATAGAGTCAGCAAATGATGATTTTTTTGTGCGAGCCAGTGCAAATCGTTTTCAACCGCTGACCAATTAGGGTTTCGCAAATAATTAAGCAACGATCCCCTTATATTCAAAGCTTGCCACTCCCCCCAGCCAGCCTCAAATACATTGCGTGGGTTGCCAAAATGATTGAGAAGCCGTACAAAATTGACCGGCCCTAAATACGGGGCTCGGGCTAAAGCCAACCAATATTCTTCACCTAAATTTTTGTTCAAGGAACAGTAACAATATCAAGTAAATGAATCGGAACCTTAGATTCTGTAACTAACGCATAACTAACTTGCTCAAATACTTTAAATACCAATAAAGAACCTACTGGTAATTTTGGTAATGTATTTTCGTCGTCGTCTTCAGAATCAACCGCGTCTTTAAGCAAACCGGGTTTATTAAAAACTGCCAACACATGCCCCCTTTCTATTCCATCGTCAGAGCCTTTATTAATTACTACAATGTGATATCTACCAATGAGAACAACATTACTAGTTACCGCAATAACATAAGCATCTTCAAGAATCGAGGGTGAATGAGGATAAAAATCATCACGGATAACACGTTCGGTCAAAGGTAGTAAAAGATCTTTGGCTTTAATTTCACGGACAGCCGAAGTGATGATAAAGGTTGCCAAGTTGCCCGGGCTCTGCAGTTTAGCCTCTCCAAGAAAAACTGCCTCATGACCCAGCACTTCTTCCTCTTCATCTTTTAATGGACTGTAATAAATTTTGCCAAGACGTACTATGATATATTTGCTACCAACCGGTGCCCCATAGATACCCTTCACATAAATCTGACTGCCTTTAGTTGAGAAAATTGATTGTTCAGTATTGGTGATAATATAACCAGCTTCTTCAATTTCTTCTGGGGTTACAAGTTTAGGACGATCCAGAAATTGCTGAATAACATCTATCCTTATGGTAGAAATACGCTTTTCCCGTTCAAGAACTCGCACTTGTGGTGACAATTTCACGGCTCTGCTGCCATCATATAGTGGTAGTGGTTCACCGTCTTGAGCAAGAGTTGGCAGACTCTCAATACTATATACGACAACTAACAGTAACAAAATCTTTTTCATAAAATTTGATCTGCGTTTTTGGTTTTAGTAGCATTAACAACTGACCTAAAATAAAGTTTTTCTGGACGATGGTAAACAATTATGTGCATCTATTAGGCACATATAAACCCAAATTTCCGAGCCGGGTTATTCATTCATTATTCGCAATTCACAATTCACAATTTATCCAATGAACACTACTTTTCATCAAAAAAATATGGCGCAAAGAACGCTCACAACATGGCTCATGGCAACTCGTCCCCAATTTTTCACTGTTATCATCTTGCCAATTATCTTAGGCACAGTTATAGCGAACCACTCGCAAGGAGTGTTTTTACCGCTATATTTTAGTTTATCACTACTCGCTGGTGTTCTCACTCATGCTGGCACCAATGTCCTCAACGATTATTTCGATCACCTTAATAAGACTGACGACTTTAATAATTCCCCACTTACCCCTTTTGCTGGCGGTAGCCGTATGATTCAGAAAGGAATTTTTTCTAGCCGAGAAATTTACCATTATGGCATAATATTACTCACAATAGCGGTAAGCATAGGTTTATTTTTAGTTTGGGCACGAGGCTTACCATTATTATGGATAGGACTTATCGGCATATTTTCCGGCTATTTTTATTCTGCACCACCGTTTGCATTTCACAGCCGGGGTTTGGGTGAGATATTAATTGGCTTAAATTTTGGTGTGTTAGCAGTATTGGGGGCTTACTACGTGCAAACTCAAACTTTGAGCATGGTTGCCGTTGTTGCAGCTTTACCTATTGCCACTTTAGTCGTGGCAATTTTATATATCAATGAATTTCCAGACTATATGGCGGATAAACAGGCTGGGAAAAATACCTTAGTAGTACGATTTGGGAAAAAAAATGCTCGTTTGACTTATGTCCTCTTGATAGGACTAAGTTTCATTGCAATTGTTCTAGGTGTAATGTCTAACAAATTACCCTTGTTTAGCCTTGTTGGTTTATTAACAGTACCGTTAGGATTCCTTGCTATAAAAACCCTGTACGCTAATTACGATAAACCAACCGCCCTGATTCCCGCCATTAAAAATACGATTATGCTTCATACTGTAGTTAGTATATTGCTCATTTTGGCGTTTGTATTTTAATCAACAGTTTTCAGCAAATGTTCTTTAAAGGGTTCGCGTAAGTTTGGGTGTTGCAAAGCATAATCAATCGTCGCCATCAAATAACCGAGTTTACTGCCGCAGTCATAACGTGTACCCCGGAACTGACACCCTAAGATTTGTTCTTTTGCCAGCAACTGGGCAATGGCATCAGTTAGTTGAATTTCGCCACCCGCTCCTTTTTCGATTTGTTCGAGATAGGAGAAAATCGCCGGTGTGAGTAAATAACGCCCCACCACTGCCAGTTTGGAAGGTGCCTTATCTGGTGCTGGTTTCTCCACAATATCACTAATTTTCAGCACACCCTCATACAATAATTGCGGTTTGATGATACCGTATTTATTAGTTTCACTTTGTGCAACCTCTTCAACGGCAATCACGCTACATTGCTGTTTTGCGAAAATATTGGTCATTTGCGATAAACAAGGCTCTTCTTCGCCATCAATCAAGTCGTCAGCCAAAATCACCGCAAATGGTTCATCTCCTACCACCGGTTTCGCACACAATACGGCATCACCTAGCCCTAAAGCTTCCGGTTGGCGGATATAAATACACGATACACCTTCCGGCACAACATGTTTAGCCATCGCTAACAAATCAAATTTGCCACGTCGTTCAAGTTCGTCTTCCAGTTCTTGGTTTTTATCAAAGTGATCTTCGATAGCACGTTTACTACCACTTGTGACAAAAATAAGTTGTTCAATCCCAGCCGCTACAGCCTCTTCGGCTGCATATTGAATTAAAGGCTTATCCACAATTGGTAACATTTCTTTGGGACTGGCTTTGGTGGCAGGTAAAAAACGGGTGCCTAAGCCGGCAACCGGAAAAACTGCCTTACGAATGGGTTTTTTACTAAATTCTTCCATAGAAATTCTCTTTTTTAGTAATTAAAAATAATCAAGTCAATTAATGTAATCGGCAATTAATTTTAAAAATCGAAAATGAAGTAAATTCGTTGTACTCCTTTCTATGACAAACACGCACTTAACCAGTGGCTTATATCGGCAATTTCTTCGGCGTTTACGCTGTGTTGCATATTATAACTATGCCACTCAACGTTATAATCAAGTTTTTCAAGTTGAGTATGACTACGTTCAGCGTGAACGAGTGAAATCACCGGATCATAAAGTCCATGTGCCATAAAAATAGGGGTTTGACGATTAGCGGTGTGGATTTCGCTTGAAACAGTATCGGCTAATGGTAAGTAAGTAGACAATGCTATAATGCCAGCAAGTGGAAGCGGATAACGCAAACCGCCATGCAAAACAATTGCCCCCCCTTGGGAAAACCCAGCTAAAACAATGCGCTTTGTTGAAATACCACGTTCAATTTCTTGAGCCACATAATTACACAGAATTTGTTCAGATTCGCGTGTGCCTTGAATATCTTGCCGGGCAGTCAAATCCATTTCAGTAACATCATACCATCCTGGCATAACCATTCCACCATTAATGGTAATTGGACGTTGCGGTGCGTGAGGGAAAATAAAACGTGTCTGGCGGGTGATAGTTTCTGGAATTTGAGGGACAATCGGCTCAAAATCGTGTCCATTTGCTCCTAAACCATGCAGCCAAATTATACTTGCAGTAGCGGGGTTAGTCGGTTCAATAACAACAGCATTTGTGTTCATGTTAAAAATTGGGAACTATGATTTAATAGTTACATGATAACTATGAATGGTGTAAAATACAAAAATTTGGAAACACTATATAGAGTTCAGATAAATAAATTTCACAAAAAACCTCGGAGGTTTGAGAACATTTTTCTGAAAAAGTTCAAGATTTATTCCCTAATTCAAACATTATTCTTTATCGGATTTATGCCTGCTAAAAGTCGTTGGAACAAACATTCTAAACTCCAATCTGTCGAAAATATCGCCAGTGCGGTGAGTTCAATTAGTTGGAAAGTAGCCACTAATGGCGTACTTGAATTGGAAAACAAGGGTTATCAAACCAAGGGCGATGCCCACCGTCTTAAAATAATTGGTGAATTTTTAATTTTCTCAGTCCAAGTTGCTGACAGATTAGCATTTAAACAATTAGATACCGAAAAACGTCAACGTTTTATCACTGCCTTAGCATTACATATCGCCGATATCTTTGCCGACAATCAACGCGATGTTTTGGGAGAAGGTGAATATCGTCAAGCGTTTATTGATTTGCTTAACCAACGAGGAGAAGATTATGCGGAGTTAAGTTTTCACAACGGCTCAGCCGGATTTGATTTTTTGCGTTATTTTGCCGAACAAGTTGCCGCGCTGATGGAAGATAAACACTTTGTAAGTCAACAAGTTATGGAAGTAGAAGGGCCAGAGGCTCTAAAAATGCTAACCAAAGGAATGCAGCTATTAGGTTAAAAAGGGGACATTGACGAGACTTTTATACTGAACGTAATTAAATGAATTGTGAATGGTGAATTGTGAATGGTAAATACGAAATTTCTACCAAAATCATTTCAACATTTTCACTGATTTGATTTTCGCTTAGTATAAACCTCTGTTTCAAAATCTATAGATTAGTTTGTCTTAGCCAAAATTTTAGGTAGAATGGCCCTTCAGGATTGGACACCATTTTATCACTAAGACACAAAAACCAAGGATCGATTCGGTCCTTGGTATATCAAAATTTCTATTTTGTAATTGTGGTTAGCTTTAAGGATTTAATGGTGGTTTTAATCTTTAACTTGTAACGAGACAATGGGGTGCATTCCCATTTTTACGGTTAGTATAAATAATTGAATGATTGTCCCGGTCCCAGTTCCACCGATTTCATCGGTGGCTATTCACGTTTAACCCCCTTCGGGGTTGGGTTGATTAACACCGAAGGTGTGAAACGTTAATAGCCATAGGTGAAACCTATGGAACTAATTTGGGTGAATTGCTACCGTGAATTTTACGACCCGAAAAATGGAAATGCGCCCGAGACAATGTCTCTATTTTGAGGAGAAATAAATAATGGCCAAATTTAGGTGCAGATTATGCGCCGTACTTTTGATGACCCTGGTAATGGGATTAGCTTGGTTTCCGATTGCTAAGGCTGACTTGGATGATGGGTTGGTTGCCTATTATCCGTTTGATGGGAATGCCAATGATAAAAGTGGCAATGGGAATGATGGCACGATTAATGGTGCTACTTTGACTGCGGATCGGTTTGGCAACGCTGATAGTGCGTATAGTTTTAATGGAAACGGGAATT
>Ga0233403_10001549_pt1 | contig 10667 bp, 10 predicted proteins | sample Na_oxic_1_MG_FD_179866 | JGI IMG/M metagenome (GOLD analysis project Ga0233403, IMG submission 179866) | Seawater microbial communities from Saanich Inlet, British Columbia, Canada - Na_oxic_1_MG | ecosystem: Environmental > Aquatic > Marine > Inlet | place: Canada: British Columbia | collected...
TCCATTTCATTGCGGAAGCCCGTCATAATGGTTCAAAATTTGTCGTGTTTGCCCCTGATTTTAATCAGGTTGCCAAATATTCCGATTGGTGGATACCCATTCATGCAGGGCAAGACGGGGCCTTTTGGATGGCCGTCAATCATGTCATTATGACGGAATATTATGTTAAGAAACAAACGCCCTCTTTCAATGCCTACATGAAACAGTTCACCGATTCACCGTTCTTGGTGGTAGTGAATCAAGGTGAAAATGGGTACGAAGCTGGGAGATTGTTACGGGCAAACACCGTTGAACGCTACAAGGATGAAGAAAATGGCGAATGGAAGTTCTTGATGTTTGATGAGCAAACGAAAGGCCCCAAAATGCCGAAAGGCACGATGGGCCATCGTTGGCAAGAATCTAAACAAGGACAGTGGAATTTAGAACTCAAAGATGGTCTAGATGATTCGCCTATTGACCCAGCGTTGTCTTTTATGGACAACTATGATGAAGTCTTTCAAGTGCAATTTGAAGACTTTTCAAATGATAACACCATGGTAAAGCGTGGTGTGCCAGTCAAGTATATCGAAACGAGTGAGGGTAAAGTTGCTGTTACCACCATTTTCGATATGATGATGGGGCATTTTGGCGTTGAGCGTGGTTTAGGCGGCGATTATCCCAGCAGTTACGATGACGCTGACAACATGTTTACCCCAGCTTGGCAAGAGAAATTAACCGGTATTGAAAAAGAAACGCTTATCAATTTTGCTAACCAGTTTGCCACGACGGCCGAAAAAACGGGTGGAAAATGCACCGTCATCATCGGGGCAGGTATCAATCACTGGTATCACAACAACCTGATGTATCGCGGCCCCATTACGGCTTTGATGTTATGTGGTTGTGTCGGCAAAAATGGGGGCGGCTTAGCGCACTACGTCGGACAAGAGAAATTAGCCCCGATTTCAATCTGGAAAACGGTGGCCATGGCCGGAGATTGGGGAAGCTATGCCCGTTTACAAAATGCCCCAACTTGGCATTACATGCACTGTGATCAATGGCGTTATGAAGGGCCTTTCGCCAAATATTCCAGTTTGAGAGGAAATAATGACTGGACGAATGGCCATGCCGCTGATAACAATGCGCGTGCAGTACGCATGGGTTGGCTGCCCTTCTATCCGCAATTTGAACGCAGCAGTTTAGAGATCGTCAAAGATGCAGAACAAGCCGGCGCGAAAAACGAGCAAGAAGTGGTTCAATATGTCGTTGACCTACTGAAGGATAGAAAATTACGCTTCGCTGCTGAAGATCCCGATCATCCTAATAACTGGCCTCGGGTTTGGTTTATTTGGCGCGGTAATGCCATCATGGCCAGTGGTAAAGGTCATGAATACTTTCTACATCACTATTTAGGCACGCACTCCAATAAGATTGCTGATGAACAAATCAGCAAAGATATGCTGAAAGAAGTGGTGTGGCGAGACGAGACACCAGTGGGCAAAATGGATTTAGTGGTTGATATCAACTTCCGCATGGATACGTCGGCCCTCTATTCCGATATCGTATTGCCCACCGCGCACTGGTATGAAAAGAATGATATCAATACCACTGATATGCATTCTTTCGTTCACCCGCTATCAGAAGCCGTGGCACCGAATTGGGAAGCCCGAACAGACTGGAATATTTATAAATCGGTTGCTAAGAAAATCAGTGAGTTAGCAGAGATACACCTGCCAGAACCCGTGAAAGATTTTGTTTGCACCCCCTTAGAACACGATTATCCTGATGAACTCGCGCAACCTTCTATTAAGGATTGGGCCAAGGGTGAATGTGAACCGATTCCAGGCAAAACGATGCCTAAAATGAAAATCGTTACGCGGGATTACAAGAACCTGTATAACCACTTCACTTCATTTGGGCCCGTCGCGAGAGAGAAAGGTATTGGCGCTCATGGCGTTCATTGGCCTATTGATGATATGTACGATAAAATGCTGAAGACACACCCGACTACACAATGGAATGGGCAAACCTACCCATCCCTAGTCGATGTGGTTGATGCCATTAATATCGTATTGCGCTTTGCGCCTGAAACCAATGGAGAATCAGCCTACCGTGCCTTTAAGGAACATGAGAAGCGAGTTGGTTTACCTTTGGCCGATTTAGGAGAAGGGAATCAAGGTGCCACCACGACGTTTGAAGACATTCAGCGGCAACCGCGTCGTATCTTGACCAGCCCCTGTTGGTCAGGCCTCATCAATGACGGTAGAGCTTATTCTCCCTTCTGCATGAGTATCGAACGTCTCGTACCTTGGCGAACCCTAACAGGGCGGCAACACTTTTACCTCGATCATGAAGGTTATCTGGCTTTTGGTGAACATTTGCCCACCTACAAACCCAAGATGGATCCCTTGTTATACGGTGATTTTGTCAAAACGCAAGAAGGTGAAGCGAATAGTGTCATGCTCAACTACTTGACACCGCATGGTAAGTGGCATATTCACTCCACCTACTACGATAACCACCGTATGTTGACCCTATCACGCGGGATTGAACCCTTCTGGATCAGCCCACAAGATGCTGAAAAGATTGGGATTGTTGACAATGACTGGGTAGAAGTTTACAACGACCATGGTGTTGTCGTGACACGCTCCGTCGTCAGCGCCCGTATACCGAAAGGTGTCTGTATCTGGTATCATTCACCAGAACGTACCATTTCTATACCGAAATCGCCTTTGCGTGGTGGCAGACGGGCTGGTGGACATAACAGCTTGACGCGGGCTCGCCTCAAACCGGTACTGATGATGGGTGGTTATGGACATTTTACCTTCCACTTGAACTATTGGGGCCCAACCGGCGTTAATCGTGATACCCATGTTATGGTTCGCAAGCTACAAGGTGAACCTGAGTTTTAAAAATTGTGTTCGCTTGGTAGGCAACAATCGAAGCCCACCCAACATGGGCGGGCCAAAAGGGCGAACACGCAAGGGCAGCCCCTACAGTCCCGTCATTTCGCTATGTTTTGTAGGGGCAAACCTGCGTGTCTGCCCTTATATTTAATGGACTTAATGGCATTGACCCTACAGGGGCCTACATGACATGACATGACATGACGACTCAAAGGGGCAATCCATTCTGGTTGCCCTTCAAGAATTGTGGTATGGGGGGAAGGTGGGAAAACCCAAGGATGCGTATACCGCCTTTCCCTTGGAACAGTTGTTCCCCTTTTCCCCTTTTCCCTAAACATATAGGAGCAAATAATGGATGTAAGAGCACAAATCTCAATGATGTTCCACCTTGACAAGTGTATTGGCTGCCATACTTGTAGCATTGCCTGCAAAAATATATGGACAGACCGTAAAGGCACGGAATACATGTGGTGGAATAACGTTGAGACCAAACCGGGAACCGGGTACCCCACAAAATGGGAAGATCAAGAGAAGTATAAAGGCGGTTGGGAACCCAAGGAAGAGACTATAAAATTACGGGTCACGGACAAATTTCGCGGCTTGGCGAACATCTTCCATCAACCCCACTTGCCCACAATTGATGATTACTATGAGCCCTGGACTTACAAATACAGTGATTTGTTTGATGCCCCAGCAGGTGATGATCAACCCACGGCTCGTCCGATTTCCTTAATTACCAAGGAACATATTGATATCAATGCCGGGCCAAACTGGGATGATGACTTAAGTGGTTCAACGGTTTATGCCAACAATGATCCAAATTTTAAAAACCTCAGCGAGCAAGAAAAAAAGGCGCTGTTTGAATTGGAACGCCTGGTCTTTTTCTACTTACCCCGGATATGCAACCATTGTTTAAATCCTGGCTGTGTCGCTTCTTGTCCCTCAGGCGCACTCTACAAACGGGGTGAAGATGGCATAGTCTTACTTGACCAAAATGTGTGTCGCGCATGGCGTTTCTGCGTTTCGGCTTGCCCCTACAAGAAAACCTATTACAATTGGAAGTCAGGTAAATCTGAAAAATGTATTCTCTGTTTCCCCAGAATAGAATCAGGGCAACCCCCAGCATGCTTCCATTCTTGTGTCGGTCGCATTCGTTATCTGGGTGTCGTTTTGTATGATGCCGATAAAATTGAAGCAACCGCTTCCGCTCCTGAAGACGAATTAGTCGATTTGCAACGGGAAATGATTTTAGATCCCTTTGATCCAGCCGTGATTGCTGGAGCTGAAAAAAATGGCGTACATTTTTCGGTGATTGAAGCCGCTCAAAAATCCCCAGTTTACCGGTTCGTGAAAGAATGGAAATTAGCCTTACCGCTGCACCCTGAATTTCGCACCTTACCGATGTTGTTCTACATTCCACCCTTATTGCCAGTGTTAGGCCATGTTGAAAATGGCGTTTACGGTATTGATTCAGAGGATTACTTCGGCTCCTTAGACAAAGCGCGTGTGCCCATGCAATACATGGCTAATCTGTTCACAGCCGGGAATGAAGAACAAGTGCGTACCGTCATGGAAAAACTCATAACCGTGCGTATGTATAAACGGGCAGAACAGGTTGATGATATCGATGCCGCTCAAGTCGAAGCCATGATGAAAAAAACCGGCTTAACCGCAGAAATGTGTGAAGATATATACCGCTTAACTTCCTTACCCACCTATAATGAACGTTTTGTGGTACCCGCGACACATCAGGAATACGTTGCAGAACTCACCGAAGGCGATCCGTATGCCTTCAAAGCAGAAGTCGGTGTTGGCGGTTTCAACAAACCAGAACGGGGGTTATAAGCTTTTTTATTTTTGATTTTGTTGAATGTAGGGGGCCGGTAACGTGTTTTTGTTGCCGGCCCCATTCTAAATCAATCAAAAATCAAACACACCATGAAAAATGAAAACAACCGGCAACTTTATAGTTGCCTCTCAAATTTGTTAGATTATCCAACGCTGGAAATAGCTGAACAAACCCGTCAATGTATAGACATACTCAAAACGGCCTATCCTCAATCGGTAGAACAAATGACCCGCTTTTTGTCTTTCCTAGAAGAGACACCGTCAGGTCGTTTAGAGGAAATCTATACCGCGACATTTGACATCAACCCAGCGTGTTATATTTTTGCAGGGCATATCCTTTTTGGTGAAAGTTTCAAACGGGGCGCATTCATGGCCGGGCTGACAGAAGAATATCAAAATCGTGGTTTAGACACCTCAAAAGAACTCGCCGATCACATTCCGCTGTTACTCAAATTCTTATGCACACTTGATCCGAATGACGCTTTGGCCAAAGAATTAATTTCAGACTGTTTGATACCCGTCTTTCAAAAAATGAATGCCAACTTCAAAGAAAACTCAAGCAATCCTTATGTACCCGTACTCAGGACAGCTTCAATCGTACTTGAAGCCGCTATGTGATTGCATCCCTTCTGATTGATAGATAGGATCAAATTGATAACGATTGGTGGGCAAAGCCCACCCAACAAACGGAGAATAATATGACTTATAGTGAGTTTTTGTTTGCTGTTTTTCCTTATTTATGCTTCATCATCGCCCTTGTCGGCAGTGTGTCGCGATATATGACTGATCGATTTTCTTATTCCAGTTTATCCTCCCAATTTTTAGAAACTCGGCAACTGTTTTGGGGTTCAGTCGCTTGGCACTATGGTATTTTAATCGTCCTAACGATCCATTTGGTTGGCTTTTTAATTCCAGATGCCATCTTAGCGTGGAATACCGAACCGATGCGCCTGTATTTCATGGAAACCACCGGTTTCACCTTAGCCTTATTGACGCTAGCGGGACTGATAATGTTGATCTACAGACGATTCAGCAGCTCCCGTATCAGAGTGGTCACCTCACCGATGGATGTCGCCTTACTCACATTTCTATTGATTCAAGTAGCAACAGGCGTATGGACAGCCATGTTCTACCGTTGGGGTTCTTCTTGGTACGCCGCCTTTGCCGTTCCCTATTTATGGTCCGTTCTCGAATTGAGGCCAAATGTCAGTTTAGTCAACAACTTACCGTGGGTAACGCAACTCCACATCTTGAATGCGTTTTTTCTCGTATTGTTGATACCCTTTACCCGTCTAGTTCACTTCTTATCCGTGCCAATTAAATACATTTGGCGGCCCCATCAAGTTGTCAGATGGAATCGACGCTCACCGATTATTGGCCCCTAGTTATTTAGTTCCCTCCTGGGGTGTGTCTGTTCAGGTATTTTTGCTACTTTTTTTTCACCCTAGATTTGTAGGGTGGGATCGCTTAGCGACAATGAACTCAATTTCACGCTGAAGTTTAGCGAAGCTAAACTTCAGCGTGAAATAATAAACCCTTATGTCACCGCCCGCTTGCCCACCATCCCCCCCATTTGGAATAAGGGTGAAAAAATAAAATCAGAAATTGGCTCAACAGACACACCCCAGTTCCCTCCCCCCGTTTCCACGTCGTCTGTACGTGGAAACTTCTAGAGAAACGCTGGATGTAGCGAAGCTCTACCCACCCTACAAGAGTTGCTCTGCCTCAATCAGTTCAATCAGGCCATAATCTGCCTTCTATCCTAGATTTAACGAATTTGAGGGCGAACAATTTGCTCAATCATTCTTTCTATTCTATTTATGTTGATTTGAACGCTTGTTAGTTTAAAATAGTCCAAAATTGTGAACAATAAATACTCAAATCATGTCTAAAATAAACCAAGTCTTGTTGGATTGGAAAACAGGAGATGTTCACGGTATTAACTGGCTCAAGGAAAAGGGCTTGAGTCGAAGGCATGCTTATCATTATGTGCAAGTGGGCATTTTTCATAAACTGGGGCCTGCTGTATTGAGTAAGTCAGGTGATGAAGTTGATTGGCGAGGCATCATTCGGTTTTTACGAGAAGAAGAACATTTACCCATCCATGTCTCAAGAAAAACAGCCTTGGAACTTCATGGTCACGCTCATTACCTACAATTAGGGGAAAAAGAAAGCGTTGAGATAACGAGTTTTGAAAAAATTAATTTTCCAAAATGGACTCAAAATTTAAACTATCCTTATACGTTTGTGTTTAGGAAGTCAAGCTTATTGAGTCATGAAGACTTTTTTAGTGAATACACTGAAAATGGATTTCAAATTGTGATTTCATATCGAGAACTGGCTATCCTTGAATTGATAGACTCAATAGATTTAAATTATTCTTTGGAAACAGCAGAAAATTATATGAATGCTTTAACAACACTCAGGCCAGATGTTGTGCAAAAATTGTTGGAAAAATGTCGCTCAATAAAGGCTAAAAGAGTTTTTTTATACCTGGCTGATAAGCTTAATTTGCCTTTCTTTAAAAAGTTAAACTTGGATAAAATATCACTTGGTTCTGGTAAAAGGATGATTGTAAAGGGCGGTGAACTGAACAATAAATATCAAATCACTGTGGATAAAGACTACGGGGAGAACCCATTTTGAAAACTGAAAAGTATGGAAAGCAATTAAATTTACTGTTAGAAATGTTACCGTATGCTTTAAAAGATGAACGCATGGCCTTGAAAGGCGGCACCTCTATTAACTTATTTCATCGAAATTTTCCCCGTTTATCAGTTGATCTTGATCTTTGTTATCTTCCACTTGAGGATAGAAAAACCAGTTTTCACAATATTCATCAAATCCTAAGTCATATTAAATCAGAAGTTGAACATGATCTGGGTTTTCAGGTGACCCCTAATAATCCTTTGGATGGTCAAAAAGAAACAAAGATTTTTGTCAAAAAAGGTAAAATTAGAATAAAAATTGAGCCAAATTACACGGTCAGGGGCACTTTGTTTTCAAGTCAAGTTTTAGCCTTATCTCAAAAGGCACAAAAGGCATTTGGAAAATACTTAGAAGTCAAATGTGTCGATCTAGCAGATGCTTATGGTGGGAAAATATGTGCTGCACTTGATCGTCAGCACCCCAGAGATTTATTTGACGTTAAATATCTTTTGGATAATGAAGGTATTACTGAAGAAATAAAAGATTCATTTCTTTTTTATTTAATATCACATAATCGTCCAATTAATGAGCTATTAGAGCCCAATTTTAAAAATATCAGTGAACTTTACCATAATGAGTTCGCTGACATGACCAATGAGAGTGTGGCGCTGGATGAACTGATAAAAGTCAGAGAACAATTGATTAATGAAGTACGCTCATCACTAACCGAGAAAGATAAAACGTTTTTGCTGAGCTTCATCTCTAATAATCCAGATTGGTCTCTTGTTAGAGATGAAAAAATAAAGGATTATCCTTCAGTGAAATGGAAGAGGCTTAATCAGACAAAAATGGAAAAGACTAAACGAGAAAAATATATTGAAGCTGTCAAGAATGCTTTTTGATTTTCCAGTTGGACTCATCGTCACCCCCAGAACAGTTTAAAACATAGAACACAGATTTGACTGATTATCAGGTCAGTTATCAGTTATCAGTTATCAGTTATCATGTAAAGCAAAAAGTGCCTATGTTATTTTGCTTTCTGCCCAATTTTCGTTTCACATTTATTTTGCGTAGGCCTTTTTCGTTCCAAATTTATTTTGCCCGTTATCAGTTATTAGTTATCTCTTTGATAGAACGCTGATTTAACTGATTATGGCCTGATTTACGCTGATCAAAAATCTGCGTCAATCAGTTCAATCAGGCCATAATCTGCGTTCTATCCTTGTACGAAAAGCCGCAAAATAAATTGGGAACGAAAAGTGCCAGGCTCGCCATCGTCATTTATCGCCAACGCAAATAATCTTCAACCGAAAAACCGGCATCTTTGAGAATACGAACGGCTAATCCTCGTCCTAGATCACAACCACTATGAATAGGCACTGTCACAGAAATATTGTTGGCGGCTTTCCACAAATTTTGCCACGGAAAAACACGGAAAAACACGGAAAAATATTCTGTGCTTTCTGTGTCATTCCGTGGCTTTTAATACATCTCAATTCCCACTATTTGAACCCCTCCATTGGTTTGTAGGGACTACCAAATGTTGCGTAATGGCTTCTCGAATATTTCGCTTAGTTTCTTCAATGGTTTTGCCATTGCTAAAGCAACCCGGTAAAGTCGGACTGTAAGCAAAGTAGCCTTCATCTTCGGGTTCTTTTTCAATCACAATTTCAAAATGATAATATTGCATTATTATCCCGCTTATCCTAAATTAAACTTTATGAATTAATCGTTATCAGTTTAAAAGATAGCACACAGATTTAACTGATTATCATGATCTACGCTGATTTTAATCTGCGTCAATCAGTTTAATCATGAGAATCTGCGTTCTATCCCGTTATCAGTTATCAGTTATCTTTTTGATAGAACGCTGATTTAACTGATTGTCATGATTCTACGCTGATTTTAATCAGTGTTAATCAGTTTTTCACGCAAAAGTTTTTGCGCGCAAAAACTTTTGCCTGGAAATCATGACAATCTGCGTTCTATCCAATTTTAAGTTGAGGGTTTTGGGAATAAAGGTATCGGGCAATAACGTGCCATATACACAAAATCTTGATCAAGGGTGAATAACTGGGCCTTTTGCACAATTGCCATTGCCGCGATTAAACAATCCGTTGCAGATGTCGCGACACCGTGACGACGACAAACATTCGCTATTTTTGCCGCTTCAAGATGATCTTGCTGAGTCGCTAAAATGATTGGAAAACTGTTCGCTAATTTTTGCAGTTTTTGAAATTGAACTTCTTCTTTTAAACCAGAAAGAAATTCTTGAAATACAATACCAGGAATAGCAAGAGGTTCATTATCGGCAATCATTTTTTCCAACAAAATCACTTCATAAGGTTTTATCCTATCTTCACGATATTTTCTGCGATAGCTCACTGATAAAACAGGCGTATCTAAAAAAATCATCGCGCTTGCCTCCTTCGATCCATTTCCGCCAAAAATTCTGGTTCAAAATCAATGGTGCCAAAATTTTGAATCTCTTCAATGCGTTTACGCCAGCGAATGTATTCTTTAAGTGCCTCATTGAGCGTTTCTTGTTCAGTTTGATGGCCCCCCAGTTGTTTAGCCTGTTCAAGTAAATCAGGATCGAACCGTTGTGTATTGAGCGTTGTCATTGTTTTTCTCCTCTCGTTTTTCAGAGATTTGTAGGGTGGGTAAACGGGCGCCAATGAACTCAATATCAACTCAGATTTCACCGCACGGAAGCCCACCATTGTTCTATCCCATTAAGTACTGAACCACAAATAAACAGGTATTTTACCGCAAAGAGACGCGAAGCATCGCGTCTCTACAATTCGCTGTTTCGTAGAGACGCGATGCTTCGCGTCTCTAATTACAAATAAACATTGTTTCTATTAAAATACCTCAAAATTTATGGTTCAGTACTTATCAGTTTAAAAGATAGCACACAGATTGACTCTAATGATTGGGGTTGAGAGTGGCGACATTTTGATAATTTAATGATAAATCAGAGACTTATTCTCTATGGCACTCTGAAAACGAAGTCATGACGATATGACTTAAAAACGTTTTTGACATCCGTTATACAATCTCGCTTTTAAGTCTTCAAATGCCACCTTTGCACTTTGACTAGTGCAGGAGAGCGAAAATGATCAGACCACCCGGCCACCCAGCCAACAGCCAACCAGCCAACCAGCCAACCAGCCAACCAGCCAACCAGCCAACCAGCCAACCAGCCAACCAGCCACCCAGCCAACCAGCCAACCAGCCAACAGCTAAAGCAGTTGTCTAAAAGCTCAAGTCACCTAAAGGTGACTA
>Ga0233403_10001550_pt1 | contig 10666 bp, 2 predicted proteins | sample Na_oxic_1_MG_FD_179866 | JGI IMG/M metagenome (GOLD analysis project Ga0233403, IMG submission 179866) | Seawater microbial communities from Saanich Inlet, British Columbia, Canada - Na_oxic_1_MG | ecosystem: Environmental > Aquatic > Marine > Inlet | place: Canada: British Columbia | collected...
ATTTGCTGGAATGGATACAGGCTTCACGCCTGACCGCCGTGCATTGTGTGCCTTCTGTGTTTCGTCTGATCAGCAGTGAGCTTGCCGCGGGGCATGCCAACCCGGTCAGTGAGCCTGCCAGTGAGCCTGCCAGTGAGCCGGTCAGTGAGCCTGCCAGTGAGCCGGTCAGTGAGCCTGCCAGTGAGCCGGTCAGTGAGCCTGCCGAACTGCTGCCCGATTTGCAGATCATTCTGTTGGCAGGGGAACCGGTTTACGGACAGGATATGACGCAATGGTTTGCCATGATGGGAGAGAGAATTGCCATGGTCAATTTATATGGCCCGTCAGAGACGACTTTGGCAAAGGCTTTCCATCGCATTGAGAACATACAGCGGGAGCCTCAGTCCATTGTGCCCATTGGCCTGCCTATTTCCAACACCGCTCTGCTGATCATAAAAAACAGCCAGTTGTGCGGTATTGGCGAAGTAGGTGAGATCTGTGTCAGAACACCTTTTTTAAGTAAGGGATACTACCGTGATGAGGAACTGACAGCCGGCAGTTTTGTGCAGAACCCCCTGAGCCGGGACCCGGATATTATCTATAAAACCGGAGACTCGGGGCGATATTTGCCGGATCGCAGTGTTGAATTCACAGGCCGTCTGGACAATCAGGTCAAAATTAACGGTATCCGCATTGAGCTTGGGGAGATTGAGCAGGCCGGGCTGCGCCATGAGGCGGTTGCCCAGACAGTGGCCGTGGCTCACCGGACTCATTATGACACCAATGTTCTGGCCTGCTATTACACAACACATCAGCCTCTGACAACTGACGATTTGCGGGATCATCTGCACACCTGGCTTCCTGATCACATGATACCGCCTTTTCTGATAGAACTGGACGAATTTAAACTCAGTGCGCACGGAAAGATTGACCGCAGGGTTTTGCCCAGACCGGAAGAATTATTTTATGAGCGCATTTCCTTCCGGGCGCCTTCGAATGAGAATGAGGAAAAACTCGCCGCAGTCTGGAGCGAAGTTCTGGGGCTTGAGAAAGTCGGCGTGAACAATCCTTTTCTTGACCTGGGCGGGGACTCGCTCAAGGCCATCCGTGCGGTTACAAAAATTTATCAGGCATTTGAGGTCGAAATCAGTCTGAGAGACTTTTTTGAATATGCCACTGTCTCCCGGATGGCAGCCAAAATAGCCAAAACCCGGAAAACAGCGTTCACAGAGATTCCCGTCATCCCGCCGCAGGAGCTTTATGAGGTGTCCCACGCTCAGAAACGCTTATGGACCCTGCATCAGATGGATATTGACGCGCGTGCCTACAATTTGTCCGGAGCGTTTCTGCTTGAGGGTGAATATGACATGGCAGCCATGGAAAAAGCATTTCAGCAACTGACTGACCGGCATGAGTCTCTCCGCACCTGTTTTGTCACGGCGGACGGGGAAGTTAAGCAAAAAATACTGGCTCACCCGGAGTTCCGGCTGGATTTCACCGACATCAGCAGCGAGCCTGATCAGAGGCAGCTTGCTGAGAAATATGTTGAGCAGGACAGAAAGACTGCCTTTGATCTGACCCGGGCGCCGCTGATGCGGGTCAGGCTGGTCAGATTGTCCGGGGATCGCTGTCTGTTTGTTTTCGGCATGCACCACATTATCAGTGATGTCTGGTCATCAGATATACTGATGAGGGAATTTTCAATCCTCTACCGTGATACGGTGCGGGGGGTCAGGAACACTTTGCCGCACCTGCGGATTCAGTATAAGGATTATGCGGCATGGCAAAATGACCTGTTACGCAGTGACGCTGCCCAAATCCATCAGGCATTCTGGCATGGCCTGCTGGCCGCCCCTCTGCCCAAACTTGATTTGCCCACGGATTTTCCCCGCCCGTCAGTGCAGACTTTCCGGGGCGACACCCTGCATTTCTGTCTGGACAGACCACTGACGGAAATGCTGCGGGGACTGTGCCTGCGTCATGATGCCAGCCTGTTCATGCTTCTGATATCGCTGGTGAGAGTGTTGCTGCACCGTTATACGGGCATGGAGGATATCGTCATAGGGTCGCCGATTGCCGGGCGTAATCATCCTGATCTGGAAAACCAGGTCGGTTTTTATGTGAACACCCTTGCACTGAGAGAACAGACTCACGGAGATGACACTTTCAGCGAATTGCTGGGGCGTGTCAGGAAAAACACAACCGAGGCTTATGATCACCAGTCCTATCCGTTTGACCGGCTGGTTGATGAACTCGGTTCGGCAGGCGCACTGGCCCGTGACATGAGCCATGCTCCCCTGTTTGATGTCATGGTCATGTTGCAGAATGTTGACCTGGCCAAGAAGCTGCAAAATGATCTCACCCCGGGACCTGACCTGGCAATGTCTCCTTTCGGAGAACAGAGAGCCTGGGATATCAGCCGTTTTGATCTGGTGTTCCATTTTAAGGAGCAGCACGGTGAGCTGCTCGCGGACATCAACTACAACACAGACCTGTTTGAGACGGAACGGATTCAGAGAGCCAGGGGGCATTTTGAGCAGTTGGCCCGGAGTGTGTGCCGGGATGAGAATCAGCCTGTACGGTCCCTGAATCTGCTGACAGACGCTGAGAGAAAACAGGTGCTGTATGATTTCAACTGTCGGCAGTCAGACTATCCGAGAGAAAGAACCATCTCGGATTTGTTTGAAGAGCAGGCGGCAAAGAACCCCGACCATATCGCACTGAGCTTCGAGGATAACACCCTGACTTACCAGGATTTGAATGCGAAGGCCAATCAGGTGGCTCATTTTCTGAGGGACAATATCCGAGAGAATGACATTGTCGGTGTCGCCGTCAGCCGTTCTGAATATTCAGTCATCGCCCTGCTGGGTGTGCTCAAATCCGGCGGAATCTATTTGCCCGTTGATCCGGCTTATCCGCAGGAAAGAATCACCTACATGCTGAAAAACAGTCAGTGCCGGATGCTGCTGACGGACATACGCCATCTTGACACGATGAGGCAGTATTCTGTGGCGGATGTTGCTGATGTGTCTGAAATCCGCTCTGACCGGACCGGCAATCCGATTCAGAAAAATTCTGTCTCTGATTTGGCTTTTGTGATTTACACCTCAGGCTCAACCGGGCAGCCCAAGGGTGTGATGATGGAACAAAACGGTTTTATCAATATGGTTTTTGATAAAATTGTCACCCTTGGCATTTCAGCGACAGACAGGGTACTGCAATTTGCCTCTGCCTCGTTCGATGCTTCGCTGGATGAAACCTTCACAGCTTTGCTGGCCGGGGCAACATTGGTGCTGGTCAGCAGAGAGACCATTGAAAACACCCACAGATTTGTTCAGTATGCGGAAGATCAGGGGATTACAACAGCATTGCTGCCGCCGGTTTATCTCAGCACGCTTAACCGGAATCCCCTCAGAACCGTCAGAAATCTGCTGACAGCAGGAGAGCCGGCGGTGCCGGAAGATGCTCTTTTTTATGCACAGACCAAAAATTATTACAATGCTTACGGACCCACGGAAACTTCCATTTGTGCGTCTTTATACCCGCTTGATCCCGGACAGGACTATAAAAACGGGGTCCCGATAGGCAGACCCACTTCCAACACAGCTGTTTACATACTGGATGACACCCTGACACCGCTGCCGGTCGGTATTACCGGAGAAATTTGTGTTGCCGGATGCGGGGTGACTCGCGGCTATCTTAACAATGCGGCTCTGACTCAGGCGCAGTTTGTCGCCAATCCGTTTAAAAATGGCGAGCGCCTTTATAAAACAGGCGATTCAGGTCGCTGGCTGCCTGATGGCAATATTGAATTCAGAGGGCGGAAGGACGATCAGGTCAAAATTGCCGGGCACCGCATTGAACCGAATGAAATCACCCATGCTCTGTGTCAGCACCCGGATATTCGGGATGCGGTCACAGTGGCAGGGGTGAATGATGCCGGTGAGAAGACCCTGGCCGCTTATTTCACCCGCGCTCACAAGGTTGAGCTGTGGCCCTCCGTTGCGGAGTTTTTTGTGTATGACGATGTGGTGTATGGCAGCATGGCGCATGATGAGAATCGCAATCAGTGTTACAGGGACGCATTTGACAGGGTGCTTCCGGGAAAAAAGGTGGTCGAAATCGGCCCCGGGCCTGATGCCGTTCTGAGCCGCCTGTGTCTCGAAGCCGGTGCTGAGAAAGTCTATGCCATTGAAATTCTGGAGGAGACATATCGCAAAGCGCAAAATGCCGTGAGACAGCTAGGCCTGGAAGATCGGATTATCCTGCTGCACGGCGATGCGACTCAGACAGAGTTGCCGGAAAAGGTGGATTACTGCATTTCCGAAATTGTCGGCTCCATCGGCGGTTCCGAGGGTTCGGCCAAAATCATCAACAGTGCCAGACGTTTTCTGCACGATCCCGGATGCATGATTCCCCAGCGCAGCCTGACTAAGATTGCTGCAATCAGTTTGCCTGAAAAAGATTTTGATTACAGTTTCGCACCCATTGCCGCACATTATGCGGAACGTATTTTCGAGCAGGCCGGTTATCAGTTTGATTTTCGTGTCTGTCTGAAGAACCTGCCCCGGGAAAATCTCCTGTCCGCGGCAGATGTGTTCGAGGATTTGGATTATACCCGGGAAGTGCCTTTGGAATCTGAGCATGACATTCAGCTGAAGTTTGAAAAACCCGGCATGTTTAACGGGTTTCTTGTCTGGCTCAATCTGTTTGCGGACGAAACCCGGGTGGTTGACATTCTCGAATCGGGTGAGAGCTGGCTGCCGGTTTATCTGCCCATCAGCTTGCCAGGGATCGCTGTTGACAGTGGTGACTCTGTCCATGCGGCCATTTCGAGGAAACTGTGCGGAAATCACCTGAATCCTGACTATTTCATCCAGGGTGAAATTCGCAGGCGCAATCAGGCACCGCTGCCGTTTGCCTATGCCTCTTATCATAATAAGCCAGTGTTCAGAGGCAGTGCTTTTTATGAAAAATTATTTGCCAATGCTGCCGTTCCGGTCAAACCTGATTTGTCAGCTGATGACCTGCGTGCTTTCCTCGGTGATTATCTGCCGGCTTACATGCTGCCGGCACATTTTGCTGAGTTGGACAGTTTTTCCTTGTCACCCAACGGCAAGATAGACAAAACCGTGCTGCCAGCGCCGGAAACTTTGGAAAATGCTTCAGGAAGCGATTATGCGGCTCCGCAGACAGAAATGGAAATATACCTGACTGGGGTGTGGCAGACCGTGCTGACTCGCGATTCGGTCGGCATCCATGACAATTACTTTTCACTCGGAGGCGACTCTGTCAGGGCGATTCAACTTGCCGCCAGTGTCCGTCAGGACGGGTTCAGGCTGGAGGTGCATGATATTTTTCAGCATCCGACTGTCGCAGAGCTGGCACCGGTGGTGGTGCCCCTGAAACGCGGGATTGCCCAGGATGCCGTCACCGGCATTGTTCCGCTGACACCGGTTCAGGCGTGGTTTTTCAGTCAACCCAATCCGGCACCGCATCATTTCAATCAGGCGGTCATGCTCAGAGCTTCGGAGCGATTGCAGCCTGATGCTTTGCGGACAGCGCTGGCGGCCCTGCAAAAACATCATGACACCCTGAGAATGCGTTACCGTTTTGAAAATAATCAGGTTGTTCAGGAAAACAGCGGGCCGGATGCTCTCTCAGACCTGGAAACCGCTGACCTGAGAAATCACGCTGATCCGCGGCAGGCCATGAAAACCTGCACTGACACGGTGCAGGCCGGTCTTGATCTGACCCGGGGACCGCTGCTCAGAACGGTTTTGTTTCAGTTGCCGCAAGGCGATTATCTGCTGATGGTCATTCACCATCTCGCAGTTGACACGGTGTCATGGCGTATTTTATTGGAAGACCTGACCGCGGCTTATGACCAGGTGATTTCCGGACAGTCCGTGACCTTGCCGCTGAAAACGGACGCTTTCAAACATTTTGCCGAACAATTGCAGGATTATGCCGGCAAAGAAACCCTGCAGCAGGAATTCCGCTATTGGCAGTCCGTGGCATCAGCGGTGACTGACCCATTGCCACGCGATCATGAAACAGACGATGACAGCGTGGCAAACACCGGCCGCATCAGTTTCACTTTGCCTGAATCTGCGACTGGAATCCTGTTGACAGACGCGCATCAGGCGTATAACACCGGGATGGATGATCTCCTGCTCACTGCGCTGGCAACTGCACTGAAACAGTGGAGCGGCCAAATGCGCACCCTGATTGAATTGGAAAGACATGGACGCGAGGAGATATTGGCAGAAACGGATATAACCCGCACAGTGGGCTGGTTCACCAGCACCTATCCCCTTGTGCTGGAATTGCCGTCTCAGCCGGATTTGGGTTATCAGATCAGATTTGTCAAGGAATCGTTACGCAAAGTTCCCAACAACGGTATAGGTTACGGCATTCTGAGATACATCGCACCCGGGGAAAGCGCCGGGGCCGACCCGGTCAGTGAGCCTGCCCGGCTGGCCTGCACACCTCAAATCGGCTTCAATTATCTGGGGCAGTTCAGCGAAACCCGGCTTGGGCGGTTCAGCATTGACTGGGAATCAGCGGGACAGACAGTCAGCCCCCGGGCGCCCCGGGCGCATGATCTGGATATATCCGGCATGGTGGCCGGCGGGTTATTGAAAATGACACTTTCCTATCACAACAGGCGTTATGATGCCGCGTCCGCGGAAAAACTCCTGAACGCATACCGGAATGCCCTGAATGCGGTCATTGACCACTGCCTAAGTCAGCAGGATACTGATCTGACACCCGCTGACCTGACATATCAGGACATAAGTCTGGAAGAGTTGGACAGTTTGTTTGCGAAGGATTGATCTCGATCCGGCCAGTGAGCCAGGACAATAAAACCAGGACAATAAAACCAGAACAATAAAACCAGAACAATAAAACCAGGACAATAAAACCTGATGAGGGAGGATGTTTTATGAGAGCAGTTTTGTTTTGTGTGGTTATTCCGATTTTCACAATGACCGTTTCCCTGCAATCTTATGCGGAGACATTGTCAGACGGAACTTTGTCGGGACAATCGGAATCCCGGAAAGTGAATCAGCATCTTGATGATTTGCAACAGGTTATAAATGCGGAACAGTCAGATGATGATCTGCTCAGGGAAATGGAAACACGCCTGAAAGATCTGCACAGGCAGGTTGCAAAGCGTCTGGAGGCAAAGATTGAGAAAAAAGTTCCTGCCGCGGCAGATTCAGAACCAAAGGATCTGGGCAAATGGTGGCTGCGAGGCGCCATGACATACGATCCCATGCCTTCGGGAATCCTGAATCGTCTGGAGCTTTCGTATACTTATAAGCGAAAGACCGGAAATCTGACTATGGACAACAGTATGCTGAAAGCCGCTCTTGCAACAAGGTATAAGAGATTTACGAGCTATCTGAACTACACCTTTGACAAAAGAAATGTGGGCAAGCCGAATGATGATTATGATCCTGCAACCAATCAGTGGGTGGAACAAAATTCGGATATTCGGGACAGTACCAGGCATCTGCTCACAGAGGAACTCAGATTTGCCTTGTCGAAACGATTCTACACTGCTGCCGGATTCATGTATGAGGAGGATGATTATGTAAAGCTTGACAGGCGACTGACAGGTTATCTGGGGGTGGGCGGCAAAGCGCTTCAGACAGATCGTATCACACTTAAATTGTTTGCCGCAGTGGGACATGAGGAAAAGGATTATACAGAACAATATCATGAGCTGGCAGGGGGAATATCTGAGGCAATTTTAAGGATTGTGGCACCGAGTTATGATCCTGACACTGTCAAATCTGACATGGTCTATCTTGCTCAGAATTTTGATTGGCATATCACCAAAAATCTGTCACTCAGAGAAAAACTCACCTGTTTCATGGATCTTGAGGAATCTGACGATTATCGTTGGACACTTGATTTGGGATTGGCACTTCAACTGACAAAATACATGTCTCTGACATTTGATTATAAGGAGAGCATGGATAACACCAGGGATCCGGTGATGGGCCGTAAAAGAGATATAAGCATGGGACCCGGAGTCAGAATCCATTTCTGATGTGCGTAACGGGAGTGAGAAGCGGGTTCCCCAATCGGATGATGTGAATACGCCACGGGGCGCATTTGCAGGTTCCCGCATCCTTCCCTCTTTTCAACTTTTTATTTAGGGAGATTTAGAGAATGAAGGGAAAACTTGTGGTATTGTTTGCGCTGTTTCTCGCCATTGTTTTCAGCAGCCCTGTTCTGGCAGAACCAACTGCTCAGATCGTTTCGTCAGTCACATGGGGCGGCGGGGAAATAGCTGTTGTTTTTTCCAAACCCATGGATTCGTCAACGATCAATAATGATACCCTTGGATTGATTATTGAAATCCCGGGGGTCGGCTACGGAACTGTGGCAGGCGAGGTGAGATACGAGGATACAAAAGGTATGTTCATACCTTCCTCGCCTTTGGTTTCCGGACTGAAATACACCCTCTCAGTCACCACAGAGGCCAAAGACACGGAGGGAAATGCCCTGCTGACCGTCTTCAGAGAGTCCCATGTCCCAGGCACTGTGAAAGAGGGAATCTTCTGGGACGGTCCTGTCCGGGGACTGGCTTATGTGTCAGGAAACCAGTCCGGATTCACCGACGATGAGGGAAGGTTCACATATGAGGATGGGAAAACAGTGACATTCATGGTCGGAGACATTGTTGTGGGTGAGGCCGCTGCAAGCCCGATGATGACACCTGCGGACCTGGCCCCGGCCGGCCAGGATTACACGGATGCAAAAGTGGCCAACATCGTCAGATTTCTGGAAACGCTGGATGCGGATGAAAACCCGTACAATGGCATAGATATTGAGGCGGATGAGAAATATGACGGTGAAAGCATTGATTTCACATCCCGGGCCTTTTTCGAAACAGAGGCCGAGGCACTTGTTGACAAAGTGTTCGGAGATGAGAGAAATCTGGTCTCGCTTCAGGATGCGATGGATCATTTCAGGCTCGCGCTCCTGATGGTTCCGGAATCGGAAATAGAGCAGAGCGTGCAGCAGATACTTGACGGTGCCGTTGTCTCCAATGATCTTCCCGGAGTCTCATTTTCGGTTCTGACGCTTGACGGAAGCAAATGGAACGGGACAAGCGGAGTATCTGACATGGAGACCGGCGAGCCCATGCGCCCGGATCACAGGGTGCGAATCGGGAGTGTGACAAAAACCTTCACAGCCATGACGATCCTGCAGCTTGCCCAGGAAGGAAAGCTGGAACTGGATGACACTGTGGCAGAGTGGCTGCCTGATGCCCTGTCTGATCAGTATGATGCTGAAAACATCACAATCCGTCAGTTGCTGAACCATACGAACGGAGTGTATTCCTTTCCAAGTGATGAGCAGCTGATTATGAATTCTCTGCTTGATCAGTCTGTGACATTTACGCCTCAGGAACTTGTGGACATTGCGAACAACTATGACCCTGCTGCCCCCCCCGGGGAAGAATGGCATTACACAAGCACCGGGCCGGTGCTTCTGGGAATGATAATCGAACTGGCCACCGGTTCCACATGGGAGGAGGAAGTTCGCACCCGGTTTACCGATGTGCTGGGATTGGAGGATACGCTTGTTCCTGAGACCGGCCAGACAAATATCCCGGGCAGGTATGCCCATGGATATTTTGACCTGTACGGATTCAGCGGTGGCATGGCGGGCCAGGAAGGCGTGCTTATTGATGCCACTGAGAGAGAACCCTCTGTCCCATGGTCATCCGGGAATATGATCAGCACCCCCGGGAATGTCGCACGCTGGTTTATGGCTATGGGTGAGGGTGAACTGCTCGACCCGGAATATCAGACCACACTGATGACTGATAAATTTGAGGTGGCCGCTGCTCCGATAGAATCGGGCCTGGGTGTCATATTCAATCCCAATTTTGGCCTGATGCAGCATCCCGGTCAGATTTTCGGCTATGACAGCGGCGGGTTTTACCGCATGGAAACCCATACCGCATTCGGACTTGCCACAAACAGGACTCTGCCGGGGCCAAAGATTCACCAACTGGTCCTTTATGATGTGCTTGATGTTCTTTTCGGAGATGTGACCGAAGAGTCTGATGCCCGTTCCCGTTCAGACAGGTGGTATATGGAACCTTCCGGTGGTGTCAGCGGAACGCTCAGTGAATATTGATCTGACTGTTGCCAAAAATGAAGCTGGACACTGCTGGGCAAAGCAGCTTTTGAACAAAATGACGCTTCTTGTTCAGGAGGGATGCCTGAGAACAGCCCGGCAATTTATTGCCGGGCTTATTCACACACAATTTTTCTCGTCCCGGAGGGACTTCGGAGAACAGCCCGGCAATTTATTGCCGGGTCAGCTCACACCTGCACTGGTTTGCAGGAACTACCCAAATTTTAAGAGGTGAAAAACAATGTCACAAAAAAAGGGAAAGATCACATTAATATCTGTGGATGACTATGGGCCATCGATGGGGATGCGGTTTATTTCCTCAGTACTCAAGGAAGCGGGATACGAGACGACACTCATCTTTGCGAAGGGTTCTGGCAGGACGACAATAAATAATTATGATAACTCAGGTTTCGCACCCCTGTGAATACCCGCAAATCAGGGGTTTTTACAGATAACTGGTATCGGAAATTTGGCTTTTTCCGTTTTTTGGGCAACGTAAAATCAGACAGTTATACCC
>Ga0233403_10001551_pt1 | contig 10663 bp, 17 predicted proteins | sample Na_oxic_1_MG_FD_179866 | JGI IMG/M metagenome (GOLD analysis project Ga0233403, IMG submission 179866) | Seawater microbial communities from Saanich Inlet, British Columbia, Canada - Na_oxic_1_MG | ecosystem: Environmental > Aquatic > Marine > Inlet | place: Canada: British Columbia | collected...
ATCCGCACAATAATCATCATTAATTTCTGTATAAAAAAAACGGTGCGTGGGACGCACGCTTGCTTTTTTGGTGGGTATTATGATGAAGCGTTTTTGAAAGGTGCGTAGGACGCACCCTACGCTCGCTAAAATTCTGCAAAATTCTGATTCAGACAATTTTGAAAGGAACCACAACATGTTAATAGATTTTCGTTTTGAATATTGGATAGAAGATAATTGGTATATAGGGCATCTTAAAGATGTGCCGGGTGTTTTTAGTCAAGGTGAAACCCTCGAAGAATTACAGGGAAATATCAAAGACGCTTACTATATGATGAGAGCCAGTGATGAAACGGATTCTCGTGAGCCCAATTCTCACCTAACAAAAATAGGTATTGAAGTGTGAAACGAGGAAATTTTATCCGAGAATTAGTTAATGTTGGTTGTTATCTCAAGCGACACGGAGGTAGACATGACATCTATGCCAATCCACATAATGGTAAACAAGCCCCAGTTCCTCGTCATCCAGAAATTAAAGAAATGTTGGTAAATAAGATAAAAAGGCAATTGGGTATTTAGTGAGCGTAGGGTGCGTCCTACGCACCACTCTCATCCGCACAATAATCATCATTAATTTATGTATAAAAAAACGGTGCGTGGGACGCACCCTACGCTTGCTCATCCGCACAATAATCATCATTAATTTATGTATAAAAAAACGGTGCGTGGGACGCACCCTACGCTTGCTCATCCGCACAATAATCATCATTAATTTATGTATAAAAAAACGGTGCGTGGGACGCACCCTACGCTTGCTTGGAATATAGTGAGCAGAATATTTGGAGTCTTTTGGTGTTCAGTGGTTATCTTAAACCGGTCTCGATGACATTCAATGAGGAGGAACCGATTTATGAAATAACGATTCCTAATCTTGAAGTGCGTTCATTTTATCGCTAGACGATTAAACAATGGCTCCAAAAAACGATTGGGAGTCGGCGATTACAACATTTGCTATCGGCTTTGATAAAAACTGATTTTGAGACCTTTGGCGAACTGCTGAGAGAAATGGTGTTGGCGATTTTTTAAGTTACCATGATACGGCGGGTGATGAACCGGAAAAGGTTTATCATGCTTTTGTTTTAGGGTTGTTGACACATTTAACGGATCATTATATCATTCGTTCTAATCGAGAATCCGGTTATGGGCGTTATGATGTGCTGATGACTCCTCATCAAAAAACGGAACCTGGGTTTATTTTTGAGTTTAAAAAGGTAAATCGCCCGAAAGAGAAGAGTGAAACTGAGGCGATGAAAAGTGCTTTAAAGCAAATTAAAGATAAGCAGTATGCAACCGAGCTGCGAGATTTGGGAGTGAAAAAGATTTGGGGAATTGGCGTGGTGGTGGAGAAGAAACAAGTTTGGCTGGAAAGTTTAAAGTGTTAGCTTTAGATGGGGGGCAAACAAAAATACGTTTGCCCTACATGGCTAAATGAATCGCCCCATAAACGAGATTTATAGAGGCTTTGAAATATGAAAAAATCTATTTTTAAAGAAGGTAAGAAGTATACATTTAGCGATTATTTTGAGATGAATAATCCGACGGAAGAAATAGTAGGAGAATTTGGATATTCTTTTTCTTATGAAGTTATTAGTCTTCCTCAGTCAACCGATTATAATATTACTGATATTAAGAATCTTCAGGAAACTTATTATCAATTTCTCCCCAAAATATTTTTCAATTCAGAAATGGCTAAAAGAGAATTTTTGATTGCTCCTATTTTGATAGAAGTCGCTAAAAATACCGATTCTAAAATCAATGTAGAATATGCTATAGAAGTTGATGACAAATTAAGTGGTTCACTTGATTATCTAATACGCTCAAATCAAGAATTGCTTGTTATAGAAGCCAAAAGAGGGGATTTAGATAAGGGCTTCAATCAGTTATCAGCACAATTAATCGCGTTGGATAAATATGAAGAGGGTGATTTTGGCAATATTTTATATGGTGCGATAACAATTGGTGAAGTTTGGAAATTTGGTACGCTCAACCGATCTGAGAAGCAGATTATAAAAGACATAAATAGTTATACCATACCTTCTGAGGTGGAAAAAGTGTTTTCTATATTAATGGGATTGGTGGGTCCAAAGAAATAATTAGGAGTCAGAGTAATTTTTTAGAAAAATGGGGCAATCAAAAAAATTGATAATCAGATTTAACCTTACTTTTACCCTAATTATTTTTTTGTAGGTTGATTGAGTACTGAAAGTTTATCAATTCAAATAGAATTTAGAATAAATGCTAAAGCAATTGGTAAACTGATAAAACTCATCAGATTGCCTAGCATAACAATTGCGGCTACTTTAGGCGGTTCTTGTTGATATTGTTCGGCAATAACATAATTGATAATCGCCGGCGGTAAGACAGCAAATATCATAAGCCCATCGACTTGTAAAGGGGTTAATGTGAACCAAGGGCGTACTAGTAAAAACATCAATGCGCCGGAAAGGGGGCGCAATATTGCTCCCAATAATCCAATTTGCCAATAAGTGAAATCAATATCGTTTAAGCGTGCTCCAAGTGATAGTAACATCATCGGAATAGCACAAGTTCCTAGCATTTTAATAGGCGTGAGCAATAAGGTGGGTACACTGATTTGTGTCAGACTAACCACTAAACCGGCTAATGTGGCTTGGAATAGGGGTAATTTTAATAAACTAAACCAAGACGCACTACGATTAACCATAGAGATTCCCAAAGTAAAATTTAAAGTGGCAACAATGATTAAAAATAACATAGCTGCTGCTAAACCAAGTTCGCCAAATGCAAACAGAGCAACGGGAATACCTATATTGCCCGTATTAACAAACATCATGGAAGGAATCAAAGTTTTAGGATTGATACCGAGCCAATGGCTGAGTGGCAATACGATTAAACCAGAACCCAACATTATAAGTGTTGCTGCCAGTACTAATGCTTGGTAATCCATAATGTGAAAAGATTGATCGGCTAGCACACTGAATAATAGGGCAGGGCTAAAAACTTCGATAGTAAAACGGTTAATGATGGCTAGGTTTACTGAGCGTAAACGTGCATACAGATAGCCTATCATCACGATGGTAAAAATTGGAAAAAGAACTGTACAAATACGAATTATTAGCATAGAATAAAAATGAAACCTAAAATTTCCATTTAGAGACATCAATATGAATTTGCAATTTCTTATTATTGATACCCAAAATGATTTTGCTCATCCAACAGGCAGTTTGTTTGTCCCAGGGGCTGATAAAGATTCGGAACGTTTAGCGGCTATGCTGAAACGTCATGTATCTCAAATTAACGACATTCATGTCACGTTAGATACTCACCACTGGGTAGATATTGCTCACCCGATTTTTTGGGTAGATAATCAAGGTCATCATCCGGCACCGTTTACCACGATCACTGAAGATGATGTATTAAGTGGTCAATGGAAAACTTTTCATCCAAGTTGTCAAGCACGGGCAAGTGAATATGTCAAAGCACTCAAGGCAAATGGGCACTATGATTTGATTATATGGCCCCCCCATTGTTTAATTGGTCAAACCGGTCATAATATAGTTACCCCGATAGCTGAGGTGTTGATAGAATGGGAAAATACTTTTACGATGGTTGATTATATCTTAAAGGGATTCAATATGTGGACGGAACATTATAGTGCCGTCAAAGCTGAGGTCCCTGATCTGGATGATCCAACTACCTTGTTAAACAGCCAGCTAATTGATAATTTAAAGCAGGCAGATTTAATTGCCTGTTCTGGACAAGCCTTATCGCACTGTGTGGCGAGTACCATTCGTGATATTGCCGATAATTTAGGTGAAGAGAATGTGAGTAAATTGGTGTTGGTTGAAGATACCAGTTCCCCGGTGTCAGGATATGAAGCAGATGGAGAGCAATTTATAGCAGAAATGAAAGCGCGGGGGATGCAAATGGTTCAATCGACGGCGACTTTGCTTTGATTAATGGGCGAACACGCAGGTTCGCCCTTACAGCTCACGCATCCAATTCCCAATGACAGGATAACTAAATGCAACTACACTATGATCATTATTATACAATGGGCTTGACTCATAAAGTTTGCCAAGATTATGCCACGCAAGGTGATACGCCGACACCGTTTATGGTCCTTAGTGACGGATGTTCTGGTTCGCCAAATAGTGAAATAGGGGCGAAAATTCTAACCATAACAACTCAAGAAATCCTCAAAGATGCCAAACAATGGCCCTTAGATTATGCTCATTTTGGACAGCAATTAATTAATCACGCACTGAATATAACGGAAGAATACCAGTTACCTGAAAGTGTCCTTGATGCGACCGTGATGTTGGCATTTTTACAAGGTGAAAATATTATGGTGTATGTTTACGGTGACGGTTGTTTATTATTTAAAGATTATGATGATAATGTTGGTACGATTGAAATTGCTTTTACCCATAACGCACCTTTTTATTTAACTTATTGGGTTGATGAAGAGCGTTTGGGTGAATATGCCGGCTTTGAACCTAAGCCCTTATTATTGATAGATTCGGTCAATGGTCAATCGGAGCCGAAACCTTTTCAAACACCCTTAGTTTTTTCTTTGCCCTTAAAAAAATTTAAAGTGGTTGCGATTGCATCAGATGGTGCATCCCACTTTGTTGATATTCACAAAACCGTAAAAATACCCTTTTATGAGATAGCAACTGAGTTGTTAGCTTTTCAAGACACGACGGATGAATTTGTCAAACGTCACACTGAAAATGTTTTAGCGCAGTATGCTGAACACGGTATTTATCCGTTTGATGATTTATCTATTGGAGTATTTGTTAATTGTTAATTGTTAATTGGGAAGCTTCGGAACGAAGTGATTGTTAATTTGAATTTTACTAGAGAATCATAAATTATGCACTCAAAAATAACCCGTTTACTCATGCCGATAATTGTTATTTCTTTGGTACATTGTACTCAGGGAAACATGGAACAGCCGCCTCAAGCTAATAGAACCGCACCATCCATCCACTCAGCACAAGCAATCAAAGCCACAACATCGGAGGCAAAGGTGGTATCAAGTGAAATGACTGATAACGGGAATACGACACAAAATGGTGCTCAACCCTGCACAACCCCTCCTCTTCATTCCAGAATTGAAGTGGATATTTCAGAACAGCAGCTTTATCTGTATTGCCGTTATGCCGATAACCATGAGGAGATAAAGAAATACGAGGTGTCAACTTCCAAGTATGGCATTGGTAGCCAAGCCGGTAGCAACAAGACCCCATTAGGGCTGCACCGTATTGAAAATAAAATAGGTGATGGTGCCCCACAGGGAATGGTTTTTAAAGGGCGTCGTGCAACCGGACACATTGCACAAATGAATGTGCCTGGTGCCGGTGATTTAGTAACAACACGTATTATGTGGTTAAAGGGCTTAGAACCTGGAACGAATTCAGGACGTGGGATAGATTCCTACAAACGTTATATTTATATTCACGGCACTGCGGAAGAAGAAAAAATTGGTCAACCTGCTTCCCATGGTTGTATTAGAATGTACAATCAGGATGTCATAGATTTGTTTGAACGTGCCACCGAGGGTGGTGAAGTTTATATTAAAAAGTAGTGACTATGCAACCATAAAAAATTGCGTATCTTCTCTAAATTCGGTGGAAAAAACCTGACAGGTTTCCAAAACCTGTCAGGTTTGGGCAAGCCAGGTAGCCAGGTAGGTCGGGTTAGATTTTTTTGCGCAGCAAAAAAACGTAACCCGACATTAACCTCAAACCGACTTAGTTGAGTACTTTAACATAGCGAGCGTAGGGTGGGTAGTTAACCCACCACCATTTTTTAAACGAGTTTTTAAGTAGGGTGGGCAATGTCTTTTTATTGCCCACCTTCCTCATTAGAAAAGTTCAGCGAACGTAGGGTGGGTAGTTAAACCCACCATTTTTTAAACGAGCACAACCGGATAAGTACAACGGATTAGGGAATTCAACGGATTGCGTGAGGGCAACCGATTATTTTTAGAAGAAAAAATCAGTTGAATTATCTCCGCGCAGCGAAGTTACTGCGTTTCTTAAATCCGTTGTACTCACCTATCACAATCCATTATAAGCCGGGTAGTGATTATTTCGGTGGGCAAATAAACACTTGCCCACCCTACCTGACTACCCACCCTACACTTGCTACACTTGCTTATGATTAAGCCGGACAAAGTTCCTTTTCAATCATGTCACGTTTTGGAGCCAATGACCGATTGGTGCTTGAACAGGGTCGTCGAGCAGGAATACCATATAACATTCCATTGGCACTAATATCCTCATCTATATCTGGCCAATGTACTCCTTGTCCATTCCCAATAATTTCATAATGATTGCGTTGTTCAGGTGTTGCTTCAGACAAACGCCAAGACCAGACTAAAGGTACGCTAATTACACGACCATCGGTGAGTTGCGCCATGATAATGTCTTCAGTGACCGTTAAATTATTAATACAAGGTTCATCAATTTCAACCACAGTGTTCATACCATGCCTCTATAATGTTATCTTGGTTAGATTTAATAATGCGACGAATTTTATTCAGTTCGTGTGCAGGTAAGCCATGATTATAACTTAAAGCAATGGGTTCAATCCAAAATTTACAAACCAAACTATCACGTTGTACATGGACATGTATAGGTTCGTTACAATCAAAACTATAAAAGAAAAAGCGATAAGGACCCGAAATCATAATAGTTGGCATGTTTTTCGTATCTTCTCTAAATTCGGTGGAAAAAACCTGACAGGTTTCCAAAACCTGTCAGGTTTGGGCAAGCCAGGTAGGTCGGGTTAGATTTTTTTGCGCAGCAAAAAAACGTAACCCGACATTTACCTCAAACCGACTTAGTTGAGTACTTTAACATAGTCACTGTGAGCATAACCAACCTTGCCATTATTCAGCAACACTTTATACCAATTTCTCCACACTAAAATACGAAGTGCGGAGCCTTTAGCTGCTTTTGAAATCACCTTTGAAGCTTGGCTCGCAGAACGACGAATATTTAGGGACGTTTGGCTGGTATTGACGATACCACAACGTTCAGAACTCCTTGCAGTCAGTTCACTAATATAATCCATACTCCCATACCCAACCTTACCATTATTGAGTTTGACTTTATACCATGCACCGCGAACATCCAAAATGCGGAGGGCAGAACCTTTAGCCGCTTTTGAAATGACTTTTGAAGTTTGACTCGCACCACTACGAATATTCAACTTAGTACTGTTAGTTGTAACGACACCACAAACCTCTGCAAAAGCTTGTACTGTCATTAAACTCGCTACGAAAAATAAGACGGAAAGTGGTAAACCTTTGAAAACTTTTTTCATAGTTGATTCTCCTTTAAAAAGTGTATTGCTCGTTAATAATAACATAAAATTCATAATTACAAATCAAGCAAGCGTTGGGTGCGTCCGAATGAATTTAGTTTTTAAGTGATTATTTCGGTGGGCAAATAAACACTTGCCCACCCTACCTGACTATCGCTTGAAGGCAGTTAAAGCTTTTCTTATCTCAGCATATAATTCAGGTACCCAAGGACGCACGGGTGCATTGATATCAAGGCGTTGCATATCTTGCTGCGGAGCCAATATGACCGTAACCTTATCTAAACCCACTGTTGCTACCAAAGTAAATAATTCTTCAATCGCTTTATCACCAATGGCTAAACAGCCTATAGATACGGCTTTGCCGTGGATAAAAATTTCGCCCCCTAAATCAGTGCGTTCTTCTTCAGCAGCTTTACGACGATCATAATCATTTGGATAATTAATTTGTAAGGAGAGATGATAAAGACTGTTGGGATTTAAAAAATTGATACGATAAATCCCCTCAGGCACTTGACGATCACCTTCACGCAGTTTTGGTCCCGATACACCACTGGCAGCTAAGATGGGATAAGTGCGTATAGGTACCCAAGTCGCGTTTTTTTCAGCCCAGAGTTCTAAACGTTTTTCAGCTTTAAAACCTAATAAAGCTAAACGCGGTGGTGGATAAGGTAGATTAGCACGTTCAAACCAAGCTAAAAGGCGCGATTCAACAGGGATTTCTGCTAAAACGTCATTGACCGATCTTTTATCCATAACTTTTTGAGTTTTCCACATAATTTGAATCACTGTACGACTGAGATCGGGGTAAAACAAAAATATGAGTGCCCATATCAGTCCCAACAAAAGGAGTATTCTGAAAATACGCCTAAAAATAATTTTTAAGGATTCTTTAAGATTCATTTCCAAATTCTGTTTTTCTGGTTCACATGTCAATGCCATTGAATAGGGTGAACACTTATGTTCGCCCCTACAGCCTTTAAATACGCGGAATTTTGTAGGGGCAGACCTGTGTGTCTGCCCTTAACGCAAATAGCATTGTCGCTCTAGGTGGATTGGTGGGTTTTCACTTCGTTTCTACCCACCCTACGAAAAACCATTTTAAATCAAATACTTAAAAACTTATAACGATGAGAGCCGGAGCTTGGGAACGAGAGGTGGTTTTTCGTAGTCTGAGATGGTGGGCTACATTTTGACTAGATAAAAGGTAAATGTCGGGTTACGTTTTTTTGCTGCGCAAAAAAATCTAACCCGACCTACCTGGCTTATTGAGCCATGCGTTTTTGAAATAGGTGCGTAGGACGCACCCTACGCTTGCTAAATGTGTTAGAATATAAATTGAATGTTATTATAGTATTTATAGAACTTTTTAGGGTATTATGGAAACAATTAACGATTCATTGACGACGATAACATTAAAGCATGTTCTTCCTCATGAAACGATTGGTGATTTAACAAAAAGAGCCTGTTTACCAGGAAAAGTATTTAAGGTTTCTATTACAGTAGAAGAACCTTATTTCGGAGATAAACCAATCAAATCAAGTCATCCTTTGGCTAATTATCTTAATAACAATCACCCATTTAGTGGGCTATCAGAACAACTGAATAGAGTGACTCATGAGATTAGAGAAAGTATGAACGACAAATTATCCGAACGGTTTACAAAATGATGGAAAAAATGTTTTTATGGGATACAGACATAGTTTCTTATGCTGGAGATGATCTGTCTCCATATTATACTGTTATTTGGAACTTAAAAAGACTTTCCCCGAAAGATAAAATCTATTTATCGGATTTATCTGTTTACGAATATAAAGCGGGTTTATATCTTCTTGGTGATCAGGAAAGGGGAAGAATATTAAAAGGATTCAATGAGATCATGCAGTATCTCAGTATTTTACCGTTGAATCCAGATAAAGGAGGAACAATATTTGGAGAGATTCGTTCTGAATATCAGAGAAGGATTGGTATTAATGATAACGCGCTCAAAAAACATACGATTGATATGATTTTGGCAAGTGAAGCCATTTGTCATGATATGATTCTGGTTTATAACGACAAAATTTATCAAAAAATTGCCCAAATGCGTTCTGATTTTAAAATTGAAAAATGGACGGATTAAAGACTTGCTAGTGTAGTCCCACGCACCTGATTTTTTTCGTTTCCAACCCTCAATTCATTAGTTTTCCTTAAACATTCTTTGTTTCCAAACGGCAATCACGGCAATTAATGGTGCGTGGGACGCACCCTACGTTCACTTCGCTGCGCGGAGATAATTCAACGAATTGCGTGAGGGCAACCGATTATTTTTAGAAGAAAAAATCAGTTGAATTCTTAAATCCGTTGTACTCACCTATCACAATCCATTATAAGCCGGGTAGTGATTATTTCGGTGGGCAAATAAACACTTGCCCACCCTACCTGGCTGTGTTTCCATAAATAAAAAAAAGCCCCAAGTTAAACGACTTGAGGCTTTAAGTTGGTTTTGGGAAGGGTGTTTTGAAATTTTACCATTTTGCCTGTTAGTGCCGTTGCACCAAAAAGACGTTGTCCACCCTACGCTTGCTGAATCAAATTATAGGGTGATTATCGTTATTACGTGAGCCAAATACTTGATTAAAAAAATCTTCTTGGTTAAGTGTCGTCTGCCACTTTCGATGCCGTTCTACCGATTCTAGGCGTGGCTTCTGATGCAAATTGAGAAAACGCATGGTTTCCACTGGTCCAAGTGCTTTCATGAGTGCAACTAGAGCTTGTTCAACCAAATTTTCTTCTGAAAGGTATTGCATTGCTTTCATCTTAAATTCTCCTTTTCACAATAAGCTAGCTTCGTTCATACCAAACGGTTGCTTGAACCCGACGACATTGTTTTAATAGACGAGCATCTACGGTTACAAAATCAGCCTGTGCTTGTTCTGCAAACGCCAGATGTGTCGCATCAGCTAAGCCTAAATTTTGTGCAACTAATAGTTTAGCGCGTTGTTGGGTTTTTGATAAGTCATAAGGATATCGTGTGCCAATTTGGTTCAATAAGAGTATTAACTGCCGGCGTTCTTCCAAATCAGAAATGGGATCGATTTCAATATCATGAATTGTAGAAACAATTAACTCCAATTCTTTTTGTTTGACGTGTTCTAAAATAAGGGCGACAGCACTGCTTTCTAATTGAATCCGAACTTGACGCTGATCATCAAACGGACGGCTCAAGGCGCAAATATCCAAATAAACCCGTTTTGGTACAAAATATTTTGTTCCAGTAGTCATACGTTTTTCCAGTTCCAGCGTTTTTTGAATCAAACTGAAAGATTAT
>Ga0233403_10001552_pt1 | contig 10659 bp, 5 predicted proteins | sample Na_oxic_1_MG_FD_179866 | JGI IMG/M metagenome (GOLD analysis project Ga0233403, IMG submission 179866) | Seawater microbial communities from Saanich Inlet, British Columbia, Canada - Na_oxic_1_MG | ecosystem: Environmental > Aquatic > Marine > Inlet | place: Canada: British Columbia | collected...
TATTAACTTTGTCATATTGTGGCCAAATAATCAGTGCCCCACTGGTATCAACATAACCCCATTTATCTTCAAGCTTTACGCCACATCTTTGCTCAGAACAGTCCATCATTTTTTTATAACTAATGGGCAGCACAAGCACACCTTTGTGGTTAATGAGTCCCCATAAACCATCACGCATAACCGGTAAATAACCCTCTTGATACCCACCGATTTCTTCATAGATTGGCAACAATATCCAGTTACCTCTTCTATCAATTAGCCCCCAACGTTCGTTTAATTTTGCTACTGTTACGCCTTTGTAAAACAGGCCAACACCCTCATACTGAGGCAAAATAGCAAAACCATTTTTTTCTTTGAGTTTGCGAATAATAGCAGCAGATAAAAAGCGAGATGGTGGTAAATTGTGTTCGTAGCTAAATTGCTTCAATTTTTTCCTAAACTCATTAGGATTATCCCAGTTTGGAAAGTGGCGTTTGAGTGCCCAAATAATAAATTTTTTTTCCAAGTCATGTAGGTTTAGGTTTTGTTCAGCAGCCCAACGTTTTTGTTTTATTGAAGGAATATCCTCAATAAATAAGCCACACTTTTTTTCCATGGAGATGAGAATTTCCATTGGATTCATTCTTTGATACACCGAACTTGTATAGTTATTACTACGTGTTTTTGCAGTCAAATAGATCGGAAAATGCTTAAATAGGTTTTGCCATTCTGGACTTTCTACAATACCAACAATATTACTTCTTCTAATAGGGGCGAATAGGCGACGGCTATCCCCAACCACTAAATGTAACTCGGTGAACTCTTCTGAGCCCTCAGCATAAAATACTAAAGTACCACTAGCTTTTGTTTCAAAAACAAAACGGACTGGCGATGCTCTTTTGAATTTACTCGGTTCAAGGTAAAGCTTGCATTCTTTTTCGTAAGAACTTGTAGAATAAGATGAGCTCTTAGGTTTTAGAAGATCAGACAAACTTCTTGAATACACCATACCTGTGAATAACCCGAAGATGACAATAGGAAAAAGTACAAATTGAAAAATTTTTTTATTAACCATAAGGCACCCACTTTGATTGAAAATCATCCTAGCAGTCTGTCGGAGAATATCGCTTAAGTAATTAGTTTTGTATAACATTTATTATTGCTAAAAACGATAATAATCAATTAGTTAGTTGATTACTACGACAGGCTGCTAGCACTCAAATTATTTACTATCAAGCCAATTCAAACCAATTTTTGTGTCTTTGACATAGATATGTGTACAACGACTATCAGCACCAAGCTTTCGGTTAACTGTTTTTAAAGCTTTGGTAGCCTTAGTTAGGAATGTGTTAATTTTTTTCTTATGATTTTCTTGCCGCCTATGTATATTTTTTGCCGCAAATTGCTTATCGTTTACCACTAATCGCTTTGGTTCGCCGATATGGTTTGATTGGATATTCAGTAATATAGTTGGATCATAAACCCCAGAAAAATATTTTGTGAATTTGGTCATGCTGTTTACTTTCTTCACAGAAGATAACAAATCTTTTATACTTTCACTAGAAAGAAGTAAGCCTAAACTATCAAATGCCTGATTAGCAACTACCGCTAAACTATCTGGGTCAAAGTCAAACTTTGGTAACGGCTTTATATGTCGCATACCAATCATATTTAGTGAGCCAGCCAATGATTCTGGACGGTTCAATAAACGGCGGGGGGAACGCCCCTTTTTCTCTTCATTAACATAACCCGGGCTTGGCCAAGCACGGGTAATAGGTTCCTCAAGCAATGCTTTACTTTTTCCCGGCATACTACCACTGATAATATATAACCATTTGTGTGGATTTCCATTGGTAAATCGCGGAATATTGCCTTTATCATGAACCTTATCAATTAATTTTCCAACTAATTTAGGTGTTTCAAGTGGCAACTGATAGCCATGTTTTACCCAAATAATAAAATCAAATTTTTCTTTGGTGTTTAATACAGTTTTTTCAAAATCACCAGTAAAATTTCTGAAGTCATTAGCTGCTGTTAACAAAATTTTATCTTTTTTACCAAATGACTTTGTTTTTTTGATTAATTTAGCAAAGGAGTCTATTTTTTGACTTGTTTGCCATTTTCCATTTGCAGAAACATTACGCCAATCAATCGTCCAAGTGAATTTGTGCTGGCTTTTTTTGGTTAATATTTTTTCCATCTGTTCAAGACCGGATATTGCAACAGATGAAGCATCACCCACAACCAAAATATTCATATCGTATGGAGAAATAGCTTTAGCAGTTTTTTTGTCTATAGATACTCTTTGCACATCAGCAATACCACTGAAACGAACTGGGAAATTTCCTGACTTTTTGCCTTTTTTATAGGGTATTTCAACAACTACAAATTTGTTGGCAATTGAGGAAAGCTCAAAATTGAATTTGTGTTTTTCAAGAACACCAATACTTGGTTCAAACCAATAGGCTTGAGTTTCCGTTTTTTTAAGCAAACCCATCACTGTAACAGGTGAATGTATATTTGGAAAATGGTAATAAAGTTTCTTTAAATCGTTATTACAAATTATGACATCAGATTTTACTTTATCTTTACCTAAATCATCTGGACTTGGTGTTGTTGGATTAGTAACTTTTATTTTTCTCTTATTTTTGTCTAAAGTTGAACTTGGTGCAGGATTATCTTTTTTTATACTTGATGCTAAATCAGCTAGAGTTGTTGGAGTGGTTGATTCTTCTGATGAAAATTCATCAGCTATATCAGTTATATCTTTGGATTTATAGCCTTTTTTTGAAGATACCAAACCTCCCAGCTTTTTGCCAATTGATGAGTCAAAGTTCTCTTCTTCTGGGCTTAACAAAACATTTGAACCTTTTCTCATAACACATGTAAGTTCTCCACCTTCTACTGTATATGGTTTATTGTTCCATATCTCATCATAAAAATATCCACCTAACACTTTTTTTATGTTTCTCCCCACAAAATCGCCTTTAGGCCAAAAAAAAGCTTTTATGTCATCACGCCTTGGTATAACAAATAGTTTGTTGCCACTGTTATTTAGACCAGTGAGAGCTAGTGTGATAGGTTCATTACGGATTACATCGAAATAAAAATCTCCGGCTATCTTATTACTTGCTCTTATTACGTATCCAGGATAATATACATAATTACTAAAAAGATTGTAAAAACGGTTTGCTGTTTTTGTTCTGATTTCTAAATATACAAAATAACGAATCACAAATTTTTCGTCTGTTTTCATGAAACTAGGAGCTGACCAATCCGAACAAGCTGCTATGATACTCTCCATTGGCATTAGCAACAATATAGTTACAATTAAATATCTTAACAATTGCATGATAAACTTTCCTTTATGATTGAAGCACTTTAGCAGGATCTGTTTTAGCAGTCCTGAATGCAGGGTAAAGTGAAGCAATAACACCAATAACCAAAGTAATTAGAAAAATCAAAACATAAAATTGACTTACCGGTGCAAAAATTGCATCAAAATTTTGGGTATTCACCGCACTTTGCATAGCAGCCTCAGCACTTCGTTGAGCAAGTAACGATTTACTTTCCTCAATAATTACCCAACCTGCTACCAATCCAAAAACAGTACCTAATGTCACAGAAAGAACAGTTGAAAGTACTTGTGTCAACACCAAATCTCCACGCCGCATTCCTAATACTCTCCAAAGAGCCAACTCTGTTTCCCTGAGCTTAGCACTGGTAAAAATATTAGCTGAGACAGTAATGGCAACTGCTATAATAATCAATATCAATAGTGGTAAAAAAATACTCCATGCCGTATCTTGAACGTCTAATGCCCATTTAAATTTCCAAATATCGGATCTTGGTTTATAACCTAATTTGGCTACATCCTTAATAATTGGCATCACATCACGCATTTCTTTCGCGTAAATGTGCAACGAATCCTCCCAAGGAAAGTTTGCCATATCTACAACCACTCGCTGATCCAGCCAAGCATCTGCTGTATCATTTAACGGTAGTAAATACTTATCCAATCTGTCCATTTTATAACGATCAAATACAAGATGAGTAGTATTTGGTAAATAAAGCTGACGACCACCCTCTGCATGAAGGATAATCCCTCTGATAGTTAAGAAAACGGTAGTTTCTTTTTTTACTTTACCATATTTAGTAAATTGTGGTAATAATATTTCTACCTTTTTTCCTATAAAAAATTGGTAATTTTTTTCACCACTTTCCAAAGATGCAGTATCAAATAAATCACTAAGTAAACTTACTGTTACTATAATTTCAAGCTGATCATGATTGCCGGTAAATACTCCTCCTGCTACAAAATCAAGCAAATTGTATTCAGGATCGTTCTGGTGAAGTCCCATTGCAGTATAAGTATTAACTCCGTTTTGAGTAGTTACTAACCTTGCTAAAGTAACTCTACGAGACACTACATCATCAACATTATCCCATGCTGCTATTTTAGACTTCACCGGAAATCGGTTTTGTTTACTACGATCTAGTCTTTTAGGCTTAATTTCAACCCTGTTTAGTCTCGAACCAGTAGTCATAGCATCATCAACATAATTCTGTACCCCAATAATAACAGAAGCAAACACACTCACTTGACAAACACCAACAATCACTGCAATTAAAATCAAGCTCAGAAAAATAGGACGCGAAAGCGTTTCATGAATGATTTGATTAAATAATACTATAGATGATGCTCTTGGTTTCCAACCCCATAACAAATTTTCGGTAGTTTTCGGTGACTTAATTGGCAATGTTTTTGCCCGTTTTTTATCTTTTATATGAGGGGCTATTTCTTTCAGTTCACCATTTTCTAATTCTAACTGTCGCCCATAATCATAAAAAACTGAATCGTGTGAAACAACGATAACCGTGTGCCCATTATCACATAACGATTGTAAATGTTTTACAACATCATTTTTGAGCGCACCATTCAAACTAGCTGTTGGTTCATCGGCAAGAATAATACTTGGACTATTAATGACAGCACGCATAATTGAGGCACGTTGTTTTTCTCCACCAGATACCGTTCTCGGCATTAGTTGAAGTATTTTTTTATTCTTATTACTAAAAAAATGATGGGCTAAGGATTCTATAATTTGCGTAATTCGTCTTTCAGTGGTAAACTTACGAGCATGAAGTTGCAATGGAATTGCAATATTCTTATGTAAATTCATGTGGTTAAAAAGACGGCCTTCCTGAAAAATAAATCCTAAATTCTTAGCACGTAACTCGTCAAGAAACCAATCAGGTTGCTCATTGACTGTGTTACTACCAAAAAGATAATCACCGGTAAATCTACTATCAAGCATTCCTAAAATGCGCAAGAGTGTGGTTTTTCCAGAACCACTTTCTCCTCGAATGACATTAAAACTACCCGGTTCTATTGCTAAATTTACTGATTTTAGAATTTCGACTTTTTCACCCAATCCACTTGTAAAGGTACGTGAAATATTCTTCAGGGAAATAATTGGTGTATTCATTAACTTATACTATTCTTGAGTTATCTTATTTGTAGATCAGTAGAACTAGCTAACTTGTTTTAATCACTGCCTAAAATAACAGGGAATTAAACATTCCCTGAAACAAAAATGATTGATAAACTAAGGAAGAGCATCAATCGGCATCCATACTGCTGGAGATGTATCAAATTCAGCTAGATGAGCTTCTAAGTATCTCCCCAATTGGGTACCTGCATCTTGAATACGTTTGGTAAATCTCAGGCGTTCGGCAGGAACTAAACTAGTTAGGTATTCAAGATTAAAGTTAAGTAATTCCGAACGAAAATTAATTCCAGCTTGTTTGCGAATTATTTCAGAAATTGAGTCATTTTTATCGTAGTTTTCTCCGGCAATTACTGCGATAGCTTCAGAAGCAGATTGTAAAAAGCTATCTGCGTCAAGTCCGGTCGTTCCCAGAACAGAATAAAGATTTACAAGTCCTTGGAGCATTTCTTTACCAATATGGATTTTAGGTGTCAGAAGATCGTTGTTTTCAAGTATATATCCCTCACGAATCAATACCCCTCCCTCACCAGAATCAATGTTGAAATCTACTCCATTACGGCGAAGACGATCTAATAATTCACCATCCAGCACCTCTAGCGGTATTGAAGCATATCCTCTAAAATCAAATTCTATTTTACTAATTACGTCTTTACCTTTTTTAATCGCACCTTTTGCTTTAGCCATCATCGTTTTAGACAATGCTTGGGCAATAGATTTGTTAGTTGAGCCTGTATCCCAACGAATGAACTCGCCACCAGTAGAATCTCCAAGCGTTTGCATAACAAATTCAAGATTCTCACCAAACTTAGGACCTGCTTGAACAGTAATCATGGGTATAGATTGATCATATAACTCCTTAGCGACAGTATTTACATCTAAACCAAACGGTATTCGTCCTTCATTATCTATTGTACCTATTGTTGTTGGTTTAGCATCTTCGTTTAATATTCCAATCAAGATACGTCGACCAACTATTTGTTTTCCCCAGTTATAAATATGCGTTGCAAAATAGGTCGCGTCAAGCAATGGTTCAGCGGAATCACCTCCCCCCTTCATAAAATTTGGTGTGGCTGCTTCTTTAAGAAGATTAGCAGCATCGTTAACAGGCATTAACGGTATTTCAGCCAATTTTTCATCGTCATTTTCATCACGATAAAAAACAAATCCCATTCGTGATTTATTCACTACATCAGTTGGTAATGATGTAACAGCTGAAGTTATACTTTTTGCCATTTCATAAGCAAAAGATTCCATTGAACCTGTAGCATCAAAAACTACAACGATTGCGGCTTCTGTTATTGCTTTCTTTGCTTTTTCAACATCTTCTTTCTCAATTTTAACCTTGGTTTCCGGTGGCAAAGCAGCCGGTAAAAGAACATTATAAACTCGTTTATCTGCTCGTTTGAGTAGTTTGCGTAACTGACTACCCAAAACTGGATAAGGGCGAGTTGCGCGTTCTCGTTTACGTGTGCTTTCCAAATTTTCTTGGAATGAGGGAGGATGCAATTTTTTATTTCCAGTTTCCATAAATTTTTTTAGAATTGTTTCATCTCCCCAAGCCACAATTTCTGGTCGCTCCTCTAAAAAAGCAATATCACTAAAAGCCAATGCTTCCCTTGTTGGCCAAAGATGAACCTGATGTTTAGGAACAAATCCAACATTGCCAGACAATGCTTCGTCTACAGTATCAGCTGGAATGTCTGTAATTTTGAAATATTCAGCATTTTCACAAATTACAAAATAGGGTTGCAAAAGTTCTAAAGTATAAGCTTCATCTTTAGAGTCTACATTTTTAAATGCAATTATCTTATTGGAACCAGCGACAATTTTATGAATAAATCCACTTTCATTTGTGGACATTTCATTTGTGTCACAGGCATACACCAAACTGTTTGATGTAAACAGTGAAAAAAACAGGACGCATAAAAATGCGAAAATTTTGCTCATGTTATATAACCCCTTAAAATTATTCTCATAAAAAAACCAAGTCACATGCTTGCCCACAACTCATCTGTGCAAACCAAAAGCGGGGCAGCATGTATAATTGGCTAATCAGATTAACAATTTTCATAAGAACAATCAAAAATAATAATTACACGGTTTTGCGATACCACATTAGGAACATATATCCAACCGGGAGGCAATTCACCAATACCAACTACGCAACCAAATAGTCAGCTCGTGCATTTGAGCCAAACCCAACGTTCATTTCAAAAAACCAGTTTAAAATTTGTGGATACTATTTGCAAGAAAAAAAAGGGGACAGACCACATTTATTTTTGATTAATCTTGACTATCAAAATGTAATAGTCAAAGCAAGCGTAGAGTGTGGGAGCACACCTTAAATTATCAAAATATGTTACTAATCTTATCAAATTTTGTCAATGATAGAGCATCCAAATCTCTCCTCCATTCTGACCAATTTTCTGCGTAGTCCAATCAAAAAAATAAATGGGCTCAGAGTAAAACGAAATTTCTGATTACAATTGAGCAATTGATTAAGTAAATTTTCAATTAATAATTTCTATTTGAACAACAATAATCACACGGTTTGTCTAACCAATTAGGAACACATATCCAACCGCGAGGCAATTCGCCAACACGCACAAACTCACGCAACCAAGTTGTTGGCTCGTTCCAAAAAAACCTACGTTCGTTTCAAAAAACCAGTTTAAAATTTGTGGATACTATTTGCCATTGACGCTTAAAATTAGTACAACTCCTGACGCGCCAATTTTAAGGCCCATTAATACTTTAAAGGGCCTGTAAAAAAATTAAAATCAAAGCCAGAGGCAAGTTGTCCAACTTGCTTAGACTTTTGTCAAAAACTTTAAATTGTTAAAGAGCAGTTTTAAGTGCTAACCGCCAGTGGGCAATGATAACACTCCTTTCACGTATAGCCAACTTTGCAATGGCAACATCACAAACTTCCATTGCGAACTAGCACTTACAGGCAGTATCCAAGTTTTTAGGCTGACTAACACTTGCACCATAAAATTTTCAACCGGTGCGAAGACTATAAACATTTAAGCAAAATATGCTTTCTAATTTATGCCCTCATAACAAGCAAAATATTATTACGCGGGTTTGTCAGTATCGCAAAGTATATTTTTCAGTGTCAAGTAATTTCGCCAAAAGATGTAAATAATTTTATCTTGAATTTCCCCGCAAACATTATTGTATTATACAACTTCAATAAAATCATAGACATAAGTCATTGTAAGAATGAACAACCACACAACAATTCTGATTGATACGGATTAAAATTTTCCGCCGAGGCAAAACCACACACCTTAAACTCTCAAAACATACTACTAGTCTTATGACATATTTCAATTTGAATAGAATTGTCCGTAAATAAAAAAACTGACTTTGTGATAACTTGAGAAACAAAAGGCGTTTAAAGTGGATGGTGATGGCGATTATGATACATTTATTGGTGAAATGAATGGTAGCATCGAATACAAATCACCGGAAAAGTCAATCCCTTTAATGGTGTGAATATTAGTCTGTGGAGTACGCCTAGTTTTGTGGATGTGGATGGTGATGACGATTATGATGTTATCATTGTTTTACACACCAAAAACGATTGGAGCAAAAACAAATGGAGGTACCAACAAAAGCGGCTTCACCTGAAAAACCTCAACCTTTTCGGACGAGATTGTTACCCGGACGGGTTTTGCCTCCCGAGGAAATAGCTAGACGCAAAGCGGCAAGGGCAGAATTTGGGGCTCGATGTCGGGCGGTCTTTAAAAAACTCCGCCCCCAGTTAATCGAAAAATATTACAACTGGTTTATTGCCGTTGATCCAGACTGCGAAGAGTATTTAATCGACCCATCCCTAGAAGGTTTGGTTGAGAAAATCCGAGCCCGCTACCAAGATGGTATGGTAAAACTGACTACTTATCGACTAAACGAAACGGGAGTCTGCGGCAGAATATGATTTTTGGTAAGTTTGGGGATGACAGCGAATTATTTTTTGAAATTAAATTGGTCGCTGTGACTGGAGAACAATTTCTGGTGGACGTTCTTTTGGATACTGGTTTTACTACCGGATGGCTTGCTATGAATTCTCAGGATTTAGAGGCTTTGCAATGGCCTTTGGCTGCATCAGATATAGAAATGCGGACAGCTAGAGGGGATGAGTTATTCGATATCCATGAGGGCCGGATAATTATTGATGGAGAAGAGGTGACAATTCCAGTTCACGTTGGCGATGAAATCCCGGAATTTTTAATCGGTGCCCAATGGCTGGAAATAATGGAACTTGCGGTTAATAAACCAGAGGGGATTTTAACGCTGTCGAGGATTATGTAATTTAATCTCAACATGATATTAGGGAAGTAGCTGAATACACGGGATACGGGTCAGCAGGAAAGGCTCGAATTATTTTGCCGACACCAAATATCAAAATGGCAATTCTCTTTGATTGAAGTTCTCTTCAGGTTTATTAATCTTCTGGATTTTTTGGTCTACCTCTTTGGTAAACAAATTTGCCCCGTCATGGCTTCTATCTTTGTTGAGACAACGTGAATTGCCCTTCGGGTTGGTTCTGGGTAAGTGCTTGCCGGGTCAATGCCATTAAGTTAAGGAATTTTATTGGAATCCAAACCGTAAGACTTTGGATTATTAGGCTTAAATATCAAACACTTCCAAATCTAAAGGTTTGGACTCCAATGCTTAACTTAATGGCATTGGCTTGCCTGCGTACTTACTTTTGAGGGCCAAGAGAAATCCGATTTTTAAAAAAATCGGATTTCTTGAGCCCTTTTGTGTACTTACTTATCTATTGATTTGATTGAGTTTCACATTTAATGATCCCAGTACCAGCATGTCAATCAAGAAATGAATCCAATTCATTATCAGTATTTTCTTTGTCGGCAGGGCCAATTGTTTCAACGACAATTTCTATTTCTGCATAACCTGGTATAGGGGAACCAGAAAACTCATCTGAATCTTCTAAACCCAATTTACGCACTTGCTGACGTAAGATATCTGCTTGAAACCAAGTATCATCCATTTCTTCTGGAAATTTGAGGGGAGTTGTGACGGCAACAGCCCAAAGTGTTCTTGGTCCAAATGGTTTTTCTATTGGTAATGAAGAATAATGGGGCAAACCATCTTCAGGCAAGATAAATAATTTACCGGCATCCTGTCTTTTTGGTTC
>Ga0233403_10001553_pt1 | contig 10650 bp, 10 predicted proteins | sample Na_oxic_1_MG_FD_179866 | JGI IMG/M metagenome (GOLD analysis project Ga0233403, IMG submission 179866) | Seawater microbial communities from Saanich Inlet, British Columbia, Canada - Na_oxic_1_MG | ecosystem: Environmental > Aquatic > Marine > Inlet | place: Canada: British Columbia | collected...
CTTCATCATATTCCCACCACAAGCCCATCTCGGAATAAGGGTATTTTTCCGTACCGGGTTCGGGGGTAGTTAGGGCAAGTGCAGCGAACGTTTTAGGGATTGCAAAGCACAAAAGCATAAAGAGCAACCCGGTTCGCCATCAGTTATAAAAAAGCCTTTTCAGGATCATGAAGTCAAACCTCCTTATGTTCTTTAAAAGTAATTGATGGTCGTACCAGATGGACCAACGATGTTGTGCATTGCCACCCCGTTATCCGTTTGTCAACCACAAATGAAAAAAATTTTGGTCTCATAAACTTTGAAATTCAAATTAGAATTTATTACACTCAACACCTCTATGATTATTTTATAGTCAATGATTAATGGCTAAAAAGTAATCTGCGGATGCGGAATTTTCTGGGGGCTTCGGTTGCAGTTTGGTGTTTGACTTTAATTCCGAGTAGGGTGGACAAAACGTTGCCCACCATTCATCCGATTTCAGCCACGAAAAAAATGGTGAGCCATTGGGTGGAAAAATTTGGATTTGGAAAAAACGAAGTTGTAGTTAATACCGGATATTACCCCAATGATTAGGAACGTGCATGAAACAACGGAGGCAAACGTAAGGGCAAATTGCCCCTACAAATCACCACATTACGTAGGGGTAATCCTTTCGTTCAAGAAATCCGATTTTTGGCAAAAATCGGATTTCTAAAACTCGCCCAAACCAGAGCAAGCATGATTTGGGTAATGTGACATTGTCAAGTTATGTAGATATTTTTATGGATTATACCCTAGTAATAGCTTCTACCGGCACATACCGTGCTGCTCGCCAAGCCGGATATAAACTGGCAATTAATCCCAAACCAATGATTAACCCATTAGCTATTATCAAATCCGCCGTTTTTACTACCGGATAAATCATACTACTTAACCCAGCCATTTCGTAGCCGGCGGCATATTGGGAAAAATCTAAGCCATCGGCTGTAAAAATTAGGGTTGCCCAACCGAGCAGATTACCAATGGTTAAACCAATTGCCAATAGAAATAAAGATTCAAACAAAACTTGTCCCATTATCCAGCCCGGTTTCATTCCCAATGCTTGAAATAAACCTATTTCACGAGTGCGTTCAAAAACCGCCATAAGTAAGGTGTTGACTAATCCAAAAGCCATCGCAATGAACACTACGAAATACCAAATTAACAGAAATCCTTCAAAAACACTGACTATAACCATAACTAGTGGTACCATTATTTGCCAAGGTTGTATATCCAGTTTGGGTTCTGCCACTCGCAAGCTTTGCAGTAGATTCTCTAAGTCATTACGATCTTGGCTCAATACTGCCAACTCAGAAATTTTATCCGCCATTCCCAACATTTTTTGGGCAACCTGCCGCCCTACGAATGCAAACTGGGTTTCGGTACCTTCCATCTTGGCATCAAAAATACCCACCACGCGAAAACCACGCTCACCAATTTCATTGGCATAATTTTGGCTCATCAACACCACGCGCTTGCCTAGCCGGGTTTCTAATTGCTCCACCAACTTGCGCCCAAGGATAATACCCTTATCATCAATATTTTGCAGATAACGCCCTTCAGTGACGGCATCGGCAATAAAAGACAGCCCTTGTTCTTGAGCCGGATCAATCCCAACCAGGGTTACACCCATAGATTCACGCTCACTGCGTACCACAGCCGGCACTCGTACCCGCGTAGCCCAGCCTTTGATATTTTCATTATTCAATAAATTCAATAAATTATCATTTGGTGGTAACATACTATGCTCAATTACCGGATCATCACGATAGCCGGGGGCATGAATTGAAATATGAGCCACAAGATTACGGATTGCGTCATTTACTTGTTGTTCCACCATACCGCGCATCAGGGCGGAAATGCTTAACATTGACCAAACCCCAATGGCGATGGCGAGGAGAATAATTGTAGTACGGCGCGGATACCGCCACAGGTTGCGCCAGGCTAAAATGCTGAGTATTTTCATAATTTAATTATACAAACGCTAAAATCAAATGATGGATTAAAAACTTGATCATTAAGTAAACGTTAAAATACACTACTCGTCAATGAAATAATGACATAGAATTACTTCACCATTCACAATTCACCATTCACAATTAATTAAACATGTCTAATTTCACACAAACAGTACGGGAAACTCGGATAGCAGCGGTTTTTTTAACGCCGCTTGGATTACTTATAGCATTATTGTTTTTAATTACTGCCATCACCGGGCTGATTAAAAACGAACGAGAGGCACTAGCCTATGCCAAAACATTAGCAGAATGTAACCGGTACGTTATCTCAGTCGGGATTGATCAAGTTGATCCGATTAACGATGGCAATCTTATTCATCTCAGTGGATCGGTAACAATTGATGAGACGCTTATAGATGAGGAGTTTAAAGTTGAAGCTTATAATGTGATTGAGTTGCGGCGCACGGTAGAGATGTACCAGTGGCAGCGAATAGTATCTAAAAACGAATCTGGTGAGATTGAGTATTCTTATGAGAAAGAATGGCTAGAGCATTTCATTGATTCCACCAAACCCAACTGGCCCCAAAAATATTATAATCAGGATATGCTATTGAAAAAATTGAAAAGCAAAGTTTTTAAAGCCAAACCGGTGAATTTGGGTGGTTTCCTTTTACCCTCTAATCTAGTCAAAAATATGACTAATTTTCAAGAGTTACCAATGACAGAATTGGACTTTTGGAAAGCAGAGGATAATCTCCAAGACTTACTGCAAGAAAAACAATCATATTTTGACGACGGAAATTACTATGTGGGGCAAAATCCTGCCGTTCCTCAAATGGGGGATTTACGGATAAAATTTGAAGTAATTCAACCGGGAACCATCAGTGTAATTGCTAAACAAAATGGTTCCGGGTTAATTCCCTATAGGGCTAAAACCGGTACACGCATTGATCCCATGCTTGAGGACGGTACGGTAAGTGCTGAAAAGATGTTTTGGAACCAAAGAAAATCGTTTTTTTCGAGTAAATTAAAATACCGTTTTTTTAACTTCTTCTTAATGTTTGTGGGCATTTATATCATATTCAATGTGTTATGGATAGCGAAAACTTCTATCATTTTTTTTGGTAATCCGGCTAATGCAGTGGGCTGGCTGCTGTCTTTGATTATAGCTACGGTGTTAACTTTTCTCATTATTGGGTATCTTTGGAAAGATTTTAATCCAATAGCCGGTGGAATTTTACTGGTGATTGCGTTGGTTCCTTTATTTTTCTTGAAGTTTGTGAGTAGACCACAACAATACCAGTTAATCCCAGAGAAATTTATACCTCAAAAAATAATGGTGAATGGTGAATTATGAATGGTGAATTATGAATGGTGAATGATTAACAAAAGTATTATTTGTTCTACATACGTTATTATATATATGATTTTATGTAGGGGCTCACTTTAGTGTTCGCCCTTATCTTAAACAAATTAAGAATTGCCCATTCTATGAAACAAACATTAATAATAAGTTGCGAATTTTTTCCCCCGCGTACCGAAAAGGGTGTGCTAAAATTGCGCGATGTACGCCAACAGTTGCAAGTATTGCAGCCGGCTTTTTTTTCCGTGACATTTGGAGCCGGTGGTTCGACGCAAGAAAAAACTTTTGAAACGGTGGTTGAAATTCAAAAGTCTGGCTGTTCAGCCGCACCACATTTGTCTTGTATTGGTAGCACTAAAGATAATGTTCGCCAATTATTGGATGATTATAAAGCTCACGGGATTAGTCGCATTGTCGCTTTGCGGGGTGATAAGCCTTCCGGTTGGGCGGGGCAATTAGGGGAATTACGTCATGCCAATGAATTAGTTGAGTTTATTCGCACGGAAACTGGCAATCATTTTCATATTGAAGTTGCTGCCTATCCCGATTTTCATCCGCAGGCTCGAAGTGCAAAAGCGGATTTGGATTTTTTCAAGCAAAAAGTAGAAGCCGGTGCCAATGGTGCTATTACCCAGTATTTTTATAATGCTGATGCCTATTTTCGCTTGGTAGATAATTGTGCCGCGATTGGTATTGATATTCCTATTGTGCCGGGAATTATGCCAATTGGTAATTATGAACAATTAGCCCGGTTTTCTGATACCTGCGGCGCGGAAATTCCACGTTGGTTGCGCTGGCATCTTCAAGATTTGGAGAATGATAAGGAGGCATTGCGAGCATTTGGCGTTGAGGTTGTGACAAAATTATGTGAACGCTTATTGGCAGGTGGTGCCCCGGGCTTGCATTTTTACACGCTTAATCAAGCAACATTAACTTTGGAAATTGCGAAACGTTTGCAATTGTGAATTGTAAATTGTGAACAGTTCGGACGGGGTTGCAAACCCCGTCCAGCAAAATCAAACGTTTCGGACGGGGTTGCAAACCCCATCCAGCAAAGCATCAAACGTTTCGGACGGGGTTGCAAACCCCGTCCAGCAAAATCAAACGTTTCGGATGGGGTTGCAAACCCCGTCCAGCAAAAAAAATTACTATACTTTGTCAGATTTTATGTAGGGTGGATAAAGCGTTAGCGTATCCACTTGATTAACTGAATTAAAAAAAAGGATACCTAAATTATGGCTGAATTGCCCGATTTATTGCTAGTTGATGATGATCCATTGATCAGTGAATCTCTGGCTTTTGCTTTAAAAGATAGTTTTAAAGTTTCTGTGGTTGCCACCCGCTCTGAAGCTAAGCGTCTGCTCTATACGCTCCCAATATTGCCAAATTTAGCTTTGGTTGATCTCGGTTTACCGCCTAACCCACATAGTCCTGATGAGGGTTTTTCTCTAGTTCGTGAGTTACTAACTTTTAACCCGTCGATAAAAATTCTTATTTTGTCCGGGCAAGATACTGAAGAGAATGTGCAACATGCTTTTACGTTGGGGGCGGTAGACTTTGTTCCCAAACCGTGTGGTATGGAATTGCTCAAAGCCCGGTTAAACCATCAATTAATGATTCATCGCTATACCGAGCAAAATAAACCCCAACCCCAAAAAGAAAAAAAATGTGGGTTAATTGGACAAAGTTTGGCAATGGGGACTTTGCAAGCTCAAATACAACAATTTGCTAATTCACCGTTTTCAATACTTATACAGGGCGAATCTGGAACTGGCAAAGAGCTAGTTGCACAATGTTTACACACCCAAAGTCAACGTTCTGATGCACCTTGTCTAACTGTCAATTGTGCAGCATTTACTACCGAATTGCTTGAGGCTCAATTGTTTGGACACGCCAAAGGGGCATTTACCGGGGCAAATACAGCACGTTCCGGTTTTTTTGAGGAAGCCAATAAGGGTAGTTTAATCCTTGATGAAATTGGTGAGATGCCATTACAACTACAATCTAAGTTATTGCGCGTTTTAGAAAATGGGGAATATTATCGGTTGGGTGAAACGAAGGTACGACAATCTCAAGCACGGATTATTGCTGCCAGTAACCGGGATTTACGCAAAGAGGTACAAACCGGACAGTTTCGGAATGATTTATATCACCGCCTTAGTGTATTAACTGTTAAAGTACCACCATTAAGGGAACGGGATGATGATAAGCTATTGTTATTAACTCATTTTCAAGATTTTTATGCTAATATGGGAGCCTTATTTCAGTTAGATGAGGCGGCGAAAGAGTGTTGGCAACAGTACAGTTTTCCGGGTAACATCCGTGAATTACGCAATATTGTAATTCGTCTTGGTGCTAAATATCCCAACCAATTGGTAAATAAAAGCCAGTTGGAAGAAGAATTAGAAGCTCCTATGGAGGCGAAACCCGGCTATGACATTGATTCTGAAGAAGCAATTATGAGGCAAATTAATAAGGGAAATTTTTCCCTTGATGATGTGTTATTGGAATGGGAACGCAGTTACGTCAATGCAGCACTTAATATTAGCGAAGAAAATCTCAGCCAAGCTGCTCGTATTTTGGGAATTAACCGCACTACTTTGTATAGCAAGATGCAACGTTTGAGCAAAGGCGGGGTTTAATTATGAATGGTGAATTATGAATGGTGAATGGTGAATTATGAATGGTGAATGGGGGGAGTAGATGAAGAAAAACATCATTAAGGAAAAAAGTTTTGGGTTTGCTTTACGGATTGTAAAACTCTATAAATTTCTATGTAATGAACAAAGGGAATTTGTTTTATCGAAACAACTCTTGCGTTCTGGTACTGCCATTGGGGCTTTAATAAGAGAATCAGAACATGGGGAAAGCAAACCTGACTTTATCCACAAAATGGCAATAGCCCAGAAAGAAGCCAATGAATCAGAATATTGGATAGAACTTTTATACCAATCTAAATATATAAATGAAAAATCATACGATTCAATCAATTCTGACCTCACCGAAATCCTAAAACTCTTAAGTTCAATTATACTAACAGCAAAAGGCCACGCAAAATAATTCACCATTCATAATTCACCATTCATAATTCACCATTCACCATTCATAATTCACCATTCAAAAAATGTATTATGAACATTTTGGTTTAAATTACCCGCCTTTTAAAATTACCCCTGACACGCAACTTTTTTATGCCGGTGGTAAACGAGGGCTGGTGTTGGATGCCTTAGTCTATGCTATTTCCCACGGTGAAGGTATAGTTAAAGTTGTTGGGGAAGTTGGTAGTGGCAAGACGATGTTGTGTCGGATGTTGGAAAAAAAGTTGCCAAAGCAAATTGAAGTAGTTTATTTGGCTAACCCCAGCCTACCTCCAGATATGATTTTACATGCTATCGCCCTTGAAATGCGCTTGCCGGTTACGCCACAAAATAATCGCCTCCAAGTTATGCATACTTTGCATACGCGCTTACTTGAAAAACATGCCAATAATCAACAAGTAGTTGTCTTTATTGAAGAAGCACAGGGAATGCCGTTGGAAACTTTGGAGGAAATTCGTCTACTCAGCAATTTGGAAACTACACGCAATAAGTTGCTACAAATCGTTTTGTTTGGACAACCAGAATTGGATACCCATTTGTCGGCAACCTTTATGCGCCAACTGAAAGAAAGAATTACCCATAGTTTTTATCTGGAACCATTAACCCGGGATAATATCCGAGAATATTTGGATTTTCGTATGAAAGCAGTTGGTTATCGAGGTACACCGGTGTTTTCCTCCGCCGCTATCCGCATTTTAACGAGGGTTTCTAAAGGATTGGTGCGACGTGTTAATATTCTCGCAGACAAATCCCTATTAGCAGCTTTTGCCAACGATGTATATATTATTCGCTCCAAACAGGTTCGATTGGCGGCGCGTGATAGTGGTTTTGCTTGCCCACGATTCTCAGCCGGTATGTGGCTCAGCCTAATTCTTGTTATTGCGTTAATTGTCGGATTCTGGTTTTCACCCTATCGAGAGACGGCAATGACATGGTTGCAGACTATCAATCTCTCAATAACGATCCCCACAACACCACCAATTTTAACTATTACAACAGATTCACTCTTACAGCAACGTATCCAAGCTACCCAACGTTGGTTGGCAAAAGCAAACGGGCAACATTATAGTATTCAATTAATGCAAGCAGCAGCGAATAAAACCGATCATTTAGTTTATTTATTACGTCAACCAGAAATGCAGCCCTTGTTAGAATATATATATCTTCACCGTATCATTAGAAAAGGACAAGTTTTTTGGGAAGTAATGTATGGGGAATTTGCCAAAGCCGACGAAGCCACGGCTGCAATAATCACTCTCCCCCAAATATTACAACATAACAAACCTTACTTACGCAAAATCGCTTATTTTCAGTAATCGTGCCACCAAACTACCGGGATTGCTTATAATAAAGGATTGAACCCAATAATAAACGGAGCAGTTTTTGCGTATAATTTCTAACCTTTGGCGGGGAGAAATCCGATTTTTCCAAAGAAATCGGATTTCTATGGCAGCTCATAAATGATAAATAACGGATAACTCGTATGCTAGATTCACTTTAGATTCCACTCAAAAGTTTAGGTGAGGGGATGACTCATCTATTTCATCTCATCTTTGCCTTAGTCAACGCCAAAGACGGCTTTCTACTCATTGACGAATTTGAAAATGGCTTACATTACACGGTACAGCCTAAAGTATGGGAATTGATTTTTAAACTGGCAAAAGCGTTAAACGTTCAAGTGTTTGCCAGCTTCTTTTTTCTTGGCCATTCTTGGACACCTATCAGAGATAGATGAAAGTCTCCTTGATAATTCCATCGAAGTTGATAACTCAAACGAGTTGCAACTGGAGTTCTGGATGGGCTGTCTCATCCGGTCGGCGACAACGTTCTAGCAGGATTTGCTTCACCTTTTGAAAGGGAAGCCACCGATGTAGCTCTTTATCATGTAACCTTGCCAAAACATTGACCGCTGCGTTATGATCCGCTTGCATAACCGCCCCACACCCGGAGGTACAGTGAAACTTGTCCCCAGTACGTTTGCCGAGGCATCCGCACCGTGAACAAATTTGAGAGGTGTACGCCGCGTTGACCAGAACTACCCTAGAACCTCTTCGGGAAGCCACTATTTCAATGGCCGAAGCCATTAACCCCTTTACCCAAGCACTCAAACGGCGATTGGCATTCTTTCCATAACTTTTTGACTTAAACTTTTTTGTCAAGTCCTCACAAACAATAGTCTCTGCCTTATCAACAACTTCATTAACAGCGGTAAATACAATTGTTTTAACAGATGCTTGATGCCGTTGTTTGCGCCGGTTAAGCTTCTTTCTACCCAAGCTGTGCTTTCTGATCCTTTTAGCCTTTTGGGGATTCTTTAGTTCAACTTTATCCAAAACCGCTTTGATCTTATTGCGTCTTTGGTATTTTTTCTTCAAAGAATCGGATTCTTTTGATAAAACGTCGCCCAAACCTTTACCATAAAACTCAGCTTCTGAATCAACAAAAGCTTCTGTATAGCCTTTATCGATACCAAGTACGAGACTACCGCAAGCTCTCTCATCGGTGTTATCTATCGTATAATGAATTTCTACTTGACCTTCACGCAAAATTAATCTAATTTGTCCCGTTATGGAATAATTGGTTCCTACCTGAATGGCAATGCGCTTACCTCTTTTTAAGCTAATGACTTCAATATAATTTTTGCCATTATGCGAAAACAACTTATAGCTGCCTGGTTCTAATACAATTTGATTAAAAGTGTGATTTTTACCATGTTTCCAGTATTGACGCATGAGACGACGCAAATAGGAATTATTAACCCAAACAGAATCCTTTTTCAGCTTTTTGAACAATTCTTTACGTTTATCCTTATCATCAATATTTCTGAAAATATGACGAATAACTTTTTCTTTGGTAGCGGAGCGGTTAGCTTTTATGTCATCTAACGTGTCAGATAAGGTTGCACGCCATATCCGTTGCGGTAAATTTTTGACATGTTTATCAGCTATCCATCCGTCACGCACCGGACGAAACTTGGCACCTAATCCGCCAATCGAACCATAATTACGCCAAACCTCGGTACGAATCGCTCCACATAGTGATGCAATTTCACGCAAGGCATCATATTTGGCTTGATTAAGGTCATCACTAAACGCAATTCTAGTTACTTTTTTCGCTTTTTTTTTACCTCATTTTTAATCATTTTTTTATATTTACGTAAACCATATATTCGACAAGAAAAAGTATGAATAATAGCCATTAAGTCTTCCATCATTTCTTTTTCGGGTGACAGTTGTTCCTGATTTACTACAATAATTTCACAATTGTTTTGTTTTACCAAATAATCTAAAAGTTCAAAACCAAAACGTGTTAATCGATCTTTATGCGCTATGTAAAGCTGCGATATTTGGCCTTGTAAAATATCAGTAATTAATCTTAAAATTTTTGGGCGCTTAAAATTCATCCCACCACCAATTTCAGTTATCCATTGGTCGATGGCAACACCCCTACCTAGGCAAAAAGTACGCATTGCCTCCAATTGGGAGTCTAAATCTTTTTGTTGTTTTCTCGATGAGACGCGACAATAAACAACATTTTTTCTCTTAATTTGCTCTTCTAATTGTAAAACTTTGCGAACATCTTCGTCATCGTAGTATCTTTGATTGGAGATGGTACGTTTTGCAACAAGGTATCCTTCTTTATCCCAACGTCTTAACGTTTTTGTAGAGCGCCCAACCAACACGCCGAATTCATGTATTCTATATTTCTTGGACATGTGTTCCTGCATGGGTATTAGTATCCAATAAATCAAGTGCTAGACAATGCACCACACACAGTAAAGAGTTTAACATGCCCCAAATCTTCGACAACTTAGAACAATACCTGTTACCCGCCTTACAAGATACCCTAAAAGTCGCTTATCGCGCCGATTTTTGTATCGGTTATTTTAGACTTAGCGCTTGGCAACACTTGGACAGTTATATTGGTAATTGGAACGGCTACGACGGAAACTGTTGTCGCTTATTGATTGGTATATAGAAAAACCCGAAACCAGTCCAATAGATAATCAAACCGCAATCCGGTTTAAAAGAAAACTCGCCGCTGAATTTCGAGAACAATTAGTTCAAACGATTCCAAGCAATCAAGAAGAAGCCACTTTACGTCGTTTAGCCCAACAACTGCGAGATAAAAAAGTCGTTATTAAACTCTTTTTAAAGTCTCCCCTTCATGCCAAACTTGAGCCAAAATTAGAAAAAGCAATTGATGCAATTTA
>Ga0233403_10001555_pt1 | contig 10640 bp, 14 predicted proteins | sample Na_oxic_1_MG_FD_179866 | JGI IMG/M metagenome (GOLD analysis project Ga0233403, IMG submission 179866) | Seawater microbial communities from Saanich Inlet, British Columbia, Canada - Na_oxic_1_MG | ecosystem: Environmental > Aquatic > Marine > Inlet | place: Canada: British Columbia | collected...
TAGTTGGTTTTTGAACATGATTGCACGGATTGATTAGGATAGACAGGATTAAATAATGTCTGAATCAGAATTTACAGGATTTTAGAATTTTCAGAATAAAATACATTAGAATCAATAGGTTTAATTCTGTTAATTCTTAAAATTCTGATTCAGACAAATAAAGTACGAGGAAATAAAAAATGGAAACCAGTATTTCGACTAATCAACTATTACCCACGTTACAAGTCTTACCACGAGCAGATAAACTACGCATTATCCTCTTTTTGATTTCACAATTGGCACAAGAAGAAGGCATAGATTCATCATCCGTTACGGGAAATTATCTGGATTGGGAACTTTACAATGCTTCTGGTGCGGCAAATACACTGTTAAATATGTTAGCGGAAGATAAACTAAACAGCACCTAAACATGATTAACGCAGAATCATTTACATACAATCAAGTTTCTGATGATTTTGGTGGACTCAATTTTTCTCCCTATCTACCGCTTACTTTAAGCTATGGAAATAATAGCATAGAAACATCAGGATTATTAGATACTGGCGTTCGTTACAACGTAATGCCTTACCAAATTGGCTTACAACTGGGAGCCAGATGGGAACAACAAAATACTGTCGTACAATTAGCCGGAAATTTGGCTAACTTACCTGCTTACGGTTTGCTTATCACAGCAACTATTGCCCAGTTTCCACCAAGAAAAGGGGCCAGACTCGATTTTTTGTGTGAATTGTGGTGCTTACAAAATAATCCGAGCCTGGCCCCTTTTTTCTTCTACTTTTACAAAATAATCCGAGCCTGGCCCCTTTTTTCCTCGATAAAGTTCACTCAATTCGATAATACCGTTTTGGTTGGTATCGGTGGTTTGGCGATTTTCGGTTAGGGCTTGGGTTATCGCGTAGTTAAAGGCACCGTGTCCATTGCCGAAGTCGCTATCTTCAAAGCTGAATTGTCGCCCTTTGGATGCTGCCATCACTACCATACCGGCTTTGCCGGTTTTCATTAACGTCGTGACATATTCATCATTTACCACGTCAAAGGTTGTGGATTGTGATTGCTTGTGATGAAGAGAAAGTTATCTTGCCATCTTCGTTGACAACCACATAATCCCATTTCAAGGTAAAGTTACCCGCAAGCAACGGTTTAATTTGAAAAGTGCTTTGGTTTTTTTTGCTTTGTGGTAAATAAAGGGGAAAGAGAACGCGCATTTGATCCGGTGCGAACTTAAAACCAAATGGTAATTTAACTTCTGGTGGCAGCATCAAAAAGCCTGAGCCATTAAAGCGCACTGTGTTAGGCATGGTAAAAACGACGAAGTTATACTGTTTGTCTTGCAAAGAAACGCTGTTATCCGTTTTCCAGCTAATGTCAAAAGTGGAACTAACCGGAATACTACAATTTTCAATACCATTAATCTCAACAGATAAAAGTGTCTCATTAGAACCCAGAGGAAGGCACCGAGACGGCTCTATCTTCATCATCAGTTATGTTATCACCGACACTGCGAACACTGGCTGAAATCTCCGGTGGCTCAGACGGCGAGATAGTAGTATTATTGCAAGCAACAAGTACCAATAATATCCCAACAATGATGATGGCGTGTAATTTTATAGTGTGCATGTTTTTTTCTCCTAAATTATCTTTGAACCATGAGCGCATTCAGTGATTTGTTGGCCCAATGCCATTAACGAACGGCTACGCTTTAAAGTCTCGGTATTAATTTCAATATATTCGGCAATCTGAGGCGCAAGTGCCTCTCGATATTTACTACCTTTATCTATCTTGTTTTTTTCTGGATGTAGTACCTTAAATATATCTTCGGAAAATTTGATAAGGTATTCTTTGACACCTTTGTGACTGCCTTGTTCTGGTTCCTCAATGGAAGCTGTGTCTCCTTTCGTGTGTCTTTTTATTAATGGGCCAAACTTTTTATGTTGCATAATGTGATGTCGGCATTCACCTGAACATAAACTTTGCTTACAGACTTTGGGGAGTAAATGAGATGCTTTGGCAAAGAAACAAAAAATACCAATACAATCAATTAATAACCATGCTTCTAATTCATTGATGGCTTCAATTAATTGTACGCGCCCCTCAAATTCTCTTAATTTAACCACCTTTTCTATTTGATTAATTAAAGAATTGGGTTCTTGTCTCCTTTTGGCCTGAGCCATAGGACCATCACGATCAATTACAAAGATGACACAATAATCTTCTTCTAAGTAAGCTTTAACAGCATCTTTCAGACCTTTTGAACCTTTTTTGGCCATAAGTCGTTCCGGTTTTCCTTTTATGTTGATGGAAACTTCAATACCAAAATGGGCAACTAACTTCTCTGACAAACATTTAACGGCTTGAGCATCATAGTCTGACTCCGGAGTCCAAATTCTTATACTTGGCAAAATCATTTCTCCCTTAGCAAAGCTCACTGTCGAAAATAGCACTACCAATACCAAAGTCTTCTGTCCAACTACTAAGTGCGGCTCGGTGATTTTGGGCTTGTTCAAAATCTATTATTTCGGTACCACAGCCTTTATGATTTTTTAGCAGTAAAACCCCTAAACTATCGCCTAAGTTCGATTTGTCAAAATAATCAAGTAATTGGGCACTATGCGTGGTAATAATTACTTGAGTTCTTAGAGCCAGTTCTTCAAGTAAGCTGGCTACTTGCATTAAGGCGGCTGGGTGAAGGTTACGTTCCGGTTCTTCAATGGTAATTAAGGAAGGTAATTCGGGTTGATTCAATAAAGTATAGTAAGCCAATAGACGTAAAGTACCATCTGAAGCCTGCTCTAATGGAATCGGTTTCGCGTAGCCTTCCAATAAACCTAACTCCACCTCGAAGCCTTCCATTCTTTCCAAGCTAAAATTGGTTACAGATGCAAGCGATTGGCTCACCAAATCAAATTTAGCATAATTTTTTTCGTGCCATAGCGACAGCATAGACTTTAAAATGGCTCCCTCCTCATCTAACCTACTTGGCAAATCGGTAGTGGCATTGCTCATTAATACCCTATTTTTACTCCGCATAACCGCCGGAATAAAGTTAAAAAATGCCCAATTCTTAATAAAATCGGTCAACATAAGCGTCACCGGTTTATTGCCATAATCGCCCGCCGATTTCAAAGCCAATTTATCCGAAGCATAACTCGTCTGATGTTTATCATCTTCATCTCTGATTTCACCTTTACCCTGTTTAACGGCAATGACTTTGACATCGTTTACCAGTAAAAATTCTGTATAGATGGATTTATCCAATTGATTTTGTAACTCAAGATGATAAGTCGCACGATTATCCCCAGTTTCCACCTGCATTTTAAAATCAATTTGACCCAGCGGTTCACCCGCCCAAATCCAATTTTTAATGGTATGACTATCCGGCAATTTTTCACTGAGCAGCATTCGGTTTAACATCAATAATGCTTTTAAAACGTTAGATTTACCACTGGCATTAGAACCAACCAATGCGGTGAGCGGCTTCAAAGGCAACGTTACTTGTTGCAAACTGAGAAAATGCTTGATATCTAGCTGTTTAAGAAAAATTTGGTTCACTTTAAAAATAACCCTCTCCTTCAGTTAAGTATTTGAAATTTAAGTCGCTTGGTCGAAATTTCTATTTTTTTCATTAACAACGCCCAAAAATTTTTTTCATTTCTTCAAGCGAAATATTTTCGCCCGGTTCTTTCATGGCTTCATCCGCCATTTCTGCCAACACCATATCTTCTGCCTCTTCCAGACTTTTCAAAAGTTCAAAGTCTTCCATACCTATAACTGCCGCTACGTTCTTCCCTTTTTTTGCAATGATCGTCCTTTCGTTAATACAAAATGCACGATTAACTATATCAGATAAGTCATTGCGTACCTGCGTAATCGCAATAGCATTCATCAAATTTCTCCTCTTAACTTCTCCTTGGGCGGATAAATTTCCTCATTTTGGATAGCAACGATTTCCATGACTTCAATCATTTTTATAACCTCATAAACTTTGAATGGTCAATTAAATCTTGAATGATTTTGTCATCACTATCCGATAAAAAGTCTTTATAATCCATACGAGGATTATGTTCGTCGTGTTCTCTCGCTTTTTTCCAAGCCGGGTGTTGGTGGGAAATATCGGTTAAGCTCTTAAAATCATAATGAGCATATTTTTCAATCGCATATTCTAAAGCCTCAATATCACTTGGCGACAGTTTACGCAAATCGGGTGCTCGAAATGGTGTTATTTTTTTATCAACATTCTCAAAGGGTAAGTCGTCCTCTAAGAGTTCGATTGCCAAAGCTTCCTGTTTCAGAATATCGTAAGTGGTTGATGCAACTGGACCATACTCCATCGCCAGATAGACATCACCTACAATGGGTCGTCCATAGTGATTCAAATGGTATTCATCAGCAAAAAACAAGGTTTTGAGCAAAGCATGATAACCTCTATTATGCTCTTTAGTCGCCAGCCACAAAATCACTTCTAAGGCTTTTTTAGCATTAAATTGAAATTCAATTCGTTTAGACATTTCTGGAACTCCTTATTGATTTCCATCATACACAAAAATTACCGTTCAATGCTTCGCTTGCTGTGCATTGCTGTAGATATTTCTATTGAGTAGTGCCGGGGAAATAGAAAAACCGGCAACCGCTACTGGACGTGTGATGGCAAAGCTTTGACGATGAAGTTTTATACGTTCTATCTCATGTAGTGTTTCTGCTGTTAGGTAACTTTCTCCACAATGTTGGCAAGTCAGAATAGGAACATTTTCAATTACTAATAATTTTTCCCCTTTACCATAACTTCGTGTAATCAAATGGGTGTGTACACTTTCTTCATTGCATAAATCGCATTTCATCGTTTTTCAATTGTTACTTTATAAAAGGAATACGGTAATGACAATAACCAATTTGCCAGTCATAGTTTAGAGCCAAACCTCCGAGGTTTCCAAAACCTCGGAGGTTTTTAGTATACCTCTGTTGGCTCAGTTTACTACAACACCGGCATTTCCCCAATAATTTCATTTCGGGATAACCAAGGGGTTTGTTTGCCGTCGGTGAATTTATGGACGTTGAATTTGACGCTGCGGTAAAGTTCACTCAATTCGATAATACCGTTTTGGTTGGTATCGGTGGTTTGGCGATTTTCGGTTAGGGCTTGGGTTATAGCAAAGTTAAAGGCACCGTGTCCATTGCCGAAGTCGCTATCTTCAAAGCTGAATTGTCGCCCTTTGGAGGCTGCCATGACAACCATGCCGGCTTTGCCGGTTTTCATTAACGCCGTGACATATTCATCATTTGGGACGACGGTTTCTTGGGAGGCAACGCCGGAATGACAGGCATCAAGAAATACTATGACTTTGGCTTTGGTTTGAGCCAGTAACGCCGCGACTTTTGCCCATGCTAACCCGGTGGTTTCAAAATCGCCAAACGAGGCTTGGGAAGTCAAAAAATAGAATTTACCGTCTTTGCCTTTCTCACCATGCCCGGCAAAATAGAGCATTAAGGTGTCGTCAATGGTGGCTTGTTGGACAATGGTGGTTAAGGCTTGGTAAATATTATTTGGGGTGGCTTTTTCATCAAGCAATTGTTTTATAACAATATTGTCGTATTGCTGGGCCGGATTAGCACGGGCGGTTTTCGCAAAAGCGATAATATCTTGTTTGGCATAGTCGAGATTAGCGGTTGGCATATTAGGGTAATTATTGACACCTACGCCCAATACATAAAGATTGCCACCGTTGGCTTTGACTGCCGAAGCGTCGATCAACAAACTTTTGGGGATGCTGCTATAACCTTGGTCATTGTAGGCGACAGCGGTGATCCAATGTTTGCCGCGCTTGAGTTCAAGTGGTACGGTTTTTTTGGCTTGTTTGCCGGCAACGGGGATTTCGCTAATGGGTGCGCCATCCATAAACAGCCGCATATTGGTAATTGGGCGCACTGAGGTTGCGCTGAGTTCAACAGTGGCTTGTTTGGTGTAATTGCCGGGGTGTTTAAGTACCATCTCGACGGTTGGTGGTGGCAATAGTTGCACATCTGGTTTTGCAATAGTTTGCCCGGTGAGAATCGCTTTGATAACATCGGGGCGTTTGAATTTGGATTCAAACTGATTAAAATCAAAGTGTTGTTTTGAACCGGGATAATGCCAAGTGACGTAATGTGCGCCTTCTATTGTGCCATCATAAAAACCATCATCGGTGTAGAGAACAATTTCATCATCAATGTATAAGCCATTGAGGACACGCTTTTGGGTGGCAATGTCGTAGAAATAGAAACGTCCGCCTTTGTTGATTTGTAATACCAGTCTGCCATTTTGGGTAAGATGGAGGGATTCTAAGTCTTGGGCTTCCGGAATGTCTTGGAAAAAGGCTTTTACTTTGTTTTTTCTGACATCAAATATGAAAATTGAAGAACGACTAATAGATGACAGTAATAGAAAGTCATTTCTTGACAAAAAAGATTTTACCTCAGCATCTCCTTCTGCCTCAGACCAATAACTTAACTGAAAATATTTATCAACATCAAATTCAGTATTGTTGGATGTATCTAATTGAGCCACTGTTCTTTTAAGATAACGACTAAACGCTTCTCTAAGAGAAATATTATAACGATGATGGTTAACTGATGAAAAAAACAAGAACAAATTTCCAAATTCATCAGCGGTACTTGCAGCACCAAGATCGCACAGAGTTTGGAACAATAACAATTCATTACCTTTACTCTTCCAATATTGATATCCACCATGTATTTTTTCTTTAGGACATATATCACTATCAAAAATTGTAGAGATTGTAGAGAAAGTTAATTCTTGAAAGACAGGGTAATTGATTCTTAATGAATCAACAGATTTTTTCTCCCAACCTTTCCAAGATTTTTCTTTTTCCAAAGATACGTGATTTTCCTGAATAACTAAACCAGTATCATTCAGCCTGTCTGAAATTTTTTTTGATAATAACTTGACTGTATCAGTCGTATTTAGCCGCAAAATACGTCCTCTATTAACCGAATTTCCACCGGTTGCGCTCTTTTCTTTGTCAATACCAACTACGTTCATAGATAATTTACTTTTATCAGATAAAGGGTAACTGAAAAAAAATCGCCTCTCTTTTGAAGCATCAATTAAATTTGAAGCATCAATTAAATCATTTTCGTCTTCGTCAAAGCCTATATGAGTAACCTTAAATCCTCCGTCTATTTCCCATTCTTTGGGAAAATTTCTGGATATTGGAAACCCAAGAGATTGTAATGACTGTGTATAATTGTCGTCTGTGACAGACTCTCTAATATTCTCTTTATTTTCGCTTATTAAGCTAGAAAATGCATTCTCTCCGTTGTAAAGTCTAAAGCGAATTAAAAAATTTTCTAAATCAATAGCTAGTTGAGAAGTTTCCCACGCGCCACAAACATGACAACTAGAATCACTAATAAAAACGTTGTTTTTTTCGAGCAAAGGAAGAATAACCTTTATAATTCCCCATGAGCCACTGCCTATTATCAAAAAAGAGTCATTTTTTCCCCATGCAATAACATCAATTCTAGAAAGTTTAAGAATTATCTTTTGGTTGAATAAATCAATTATTTCAACCGGACTATATACAGTGTCAGTAAAGTAACCGAGAAACCGAGAACCCGGCGAAAAATTAGGCTTTGTCCCCGCTCTTTCCAATACCAACTCACCAGTATCAGCATACAAAACCTGAAATCTATTCTTAAATACCCGCAACTTATATTCCTTGGAGGGCGACAGAAAAACGCCTTCAGGCTCTTCCATGCCAACTCTATCTTGCACCACAATCACCGGCTTTTGAGCTTGCACTTCAAAAGTCATCAATTGCGATTTAGCTTGTGACGAAAATACAATGTCACCACATTCATTCACCACCATGTAGGCCCATTGCAAAGTAAACTCACCAGCCACCAATGGGCGAATTTGAAAAGTGCCTTTTTGAAAAGTGCCTTGGTTTTTTTTGCTTTGTGGTAAGAGGCGTGGTAAGAAGCGTATTTTTCTTTGTGGTAAGTAAAGGGGAAAGAGAACGCGCATTTGGTCAGATGCGAATTTAAAACCAAATGGTAATTTAACTTCTGGTGGCAACATCAAAAAACCGGAGCCATTAAAGCGCACTGTATGAGGCATAGTAAATACAATAAATTCATAGATTTTTTTACGTGACTGAATGCTACCATCACTTTTCCATGTCACGTCAAAAGTGGAGCCTACCGGAATAATGCCATCTTTGATGCCTTGAATATCAACAGACAATAGATTATCGGTGGGCGTGTAAGTGGGCGGCGTTACTACCTGACAGGTAGCAGCAAAGATGTTGTTTACCCATGCCAATGAAATCAACAAAAGGCAAGTCATTGTGATGGTGTGTAATTTAATCGTGTTCATGTTTTTTTTATCCTAAGTTAAGTTTCATTAATCACGCCCAAAATGTTTTTTCATTTCTTCAAGCGAAATATTTTCGCCCGGTTCTTTCATGGCTTCATCCGCCATTTCTGCCAACACCATATCTTCTGCCTCTTCCAAACTTTTCAAAAGTTCAAAGTCTTCCATACCTATAACTGCCGCTACGTTCTTCCCTTTTTTTGCAATGATTGTCCTTTCGTTAATACAAAATGCACGATTAACTATATCAGATAAGTCATTGCGTACCTGCGTAATCGCAATAGCATTCATCAAATTTCTCCTCTTAACTTTGTGGCTGACTAACTAGTTTTATTATACCAAAATTTGTTCTCGTGTTAGTTCGGCTGCATAAGCTAAACCGGCTTAAATCGTAACTACTCCGGTAATATCCTGCATCTAGTACAACGGATCGGGGGAATAATCGGATTGGTGTGTGATGTGTAATAACAAATACCGTTTAAAATAGCTTGTAACATAACAATAATCTCTTTTAGCGATGAACTAAAGTTTTGGACTCCAAAATATCAAACTTAACCAACAATAACTTCTTAACCAAAAATTAAAAACTTGCAAACTCTTGTATCGTTTTCGGTGTTGTTGCTGGTGTCAAAACTAATTTCCCTTTTGGTTTTGGAATTTCTCGACCTAATTCAGTCGCCGTTTCTATCCATTCCTGAATGATCACTTCAACATTTTTGAGGGCCTCCAGATAAGTTTCACCGTCTGCCATGCAACCAGATAATTCAGGAACTTCAGCAATAAATGCTTCATCTTCTTGGCTCCAATAAAGAATAATTTCATATTGAATCATTACTCACCTCCAAAATCATATTTTAGAATAATCTCACGAACTTGTTTAACTTGATAAGCTTTAGCTTTTGACTTTTTAGGTTGTAAATTAAGAATTTCTGTCACACCCCATTTTGTGAAAATATGATGACTTCCTTTAATACGTTCATCAAAACCAAGATGACATAGTAATTGGCATAATGCAGAAAATGAAATATTAGAATCAGAAGTGCCACTCAGGATTTTTTTGATTAATTTATCAAATTGACTCATTTAAATTTCCTCATTTTGGATAGCAACAATTTCCATGACTTCAATCATTTTTATAACCTCATAAACTTTGAATGGTCAATTAAATCTTGAATGATTTCGTCATCACTACCCGATAGAAAGTCTTTATACTTCGCACCGTCATAAATTGAGTTTTTCGATTTCGAGACCTGCTAGGTTTTAAAAACCTAGCAGGTCTTTTCAAAAGCGCAAATTATAACAGTGTAAAGTATATAATCCATACGAGGATTATATTTGTCCTGTTCTCTGGCTTTTTTCCAAGCCGGGTGTTGGTGGGAAATATCGGTTAAGCTCTTAAAGTCATAATGAGCATATTTTTCAATCGCATATTCTAAAGCCTTTTTCATGGCATAAGTCGCATTTCATAATTATTTATTTTACCTCAAAAGTCACCTGCCCCGTCGTCCAATCATCATTCCGCTTTGCTATACTAGCCCGCATTCCGTGCATGGCATTAACCAAGAGCCGTTCTAACGGATTCAATCCTTTCGTACCACGCCGTTTAAATCCCTGTTGTTCTAGTAATGATATGTCAATCGGGGATGCACTGGCAATAATTTTTAGGGTTTCTGCGCCGATTTTATCCACTACCAAAATACCATCCTTAATTGTCAATTCTCGTTTTTCTTCCGCATTGACACGCGCATATTCCATCCGCTCATTTGGAGGCGGAAAAATTGCGGAGATTGCGCCATCAACCCCAATGTTTATAAGGTAACAATAGTAATCTTGGTCAGATTTGTTGTGCAAGCTGAAAGTGAGAAGATCGTTTTTACGCAAACTGCGAGACTCAATTGCGGGTAAATTATATGAGCCAGTTTGGCGATGCCATCCTAAACCATACGGTAGTTTTACACAGTCTTTTCTCTTTGAACAAAATTTAACCGGGCTCAGCACAGTGGTTTGTACGGCGATGGGTAAAATCTTACCGCGTGGACTTTTGAGCATTTTCAATTCCCGAACCCGGGCTAATTTGTTTAATTTGTCTCGTAATAATTTTACACCTTTGTCTGGATCGTGAAATGGTATTTGCAGATTATCATTTAATAACCGTTGGTCTGGTGTGAGTATCCATAACTCTGGTGGTTGCTGGGGAAAGGATTTTGGGAGCGCGTCATCAATGGCGGTACGAATGGGCTGACCATTTTTACGCTGGGGACGTAAGAAGTGT
>Ga0233403_10001556_pt1 | contig 10639 bp, 6 predicted proteins | sample Na_oxic_1_MG_FD_179866 | JGI IMG/M metagenome (GOLD analysis project Ga0233403, IMG submission 179866) | Seawater microbial communities from Saanich Inlet, British Columbia, Canada - Na_oxic_1_MG | ecosystem: Environmental > Aquatic > Marine > Inlet | place: Canada: British Columbia | collected...
AAACCCGGCAAAATAAATTTTGCACTCCAATTTAAAACCCGGCAAAATAAATTTTGCACTCCAATTTAAAACCCGGCAAAATAAATTTTGCACTCCAATTAGGAAAACCTGGCAAAATGAATTTTGCACTCCAATTAGGAAAACCCTGCAAAATAAATTTTGCACTCCAATTTTTTAGCCCTCGCAAAATTTATTTTGCTTCTTTGCACATAATATGACAACTCAACAACATAAAATTCCGATTACGCTTGGTGTCACGGGGCATCGAGATTTACGCGAAGCGGAACAGGATAGATTATGTCAATCTGTTCGTCAGATTTTCCAATTTCTTAAAAAACATTATCCGCATACGCCATTACAATTGTTTTCAGCTTTGGCTGAAGGGGCGGATCGATTGGTGGCTAAAGTCGCTTTGGAACAACAAATCGATGTGATTGTGCCGCTGGCTATCCCGTTGGATTTATATTTGCAAGACTTTCAAACGCCTGAATCAAAAGATGAATTTATGACTTTGTTTAATCAGGCAAAAGAAAACGAACAAGTATTTAAACTGAATTTGTTGGAAGGCATAACAAAGGAAAGCCTTGAAACGGATGTTGAAGCGCGTCGTCAACAAGAAGCTTTAGCCGGTGCTTATATCGCTCGCCATAGTCATATTTTGATTGCTTTATGGGATGGGAAGCATTTGACTGAAAGTGGGGAAACGGCTCAAGTGCTTGATTTTAAATTGACGGGCGATATGAAGACGTTACCGAAACGCTATAAACCTCAGCATGGCCCTTTAGATGTGCCCGATACGGGGCCCGTGTGTCATGTGATGACAAGCCGAAAAAGTAATCCTCATTCGTTAGCTTGTGTAGGCGAAATGGAAGTCTTATTGCCTAACCAAAGCAACAAAAATAAGTTAAATGATTTAAAACCGCTATTGTCAAACGATTTAAAAGCGTTGAACCGTTTTAACCAAGATGTGGGCCGGTATGCGACGCGCCCTAAATTGCAACGCCGTATTCAAAAAGGCCAGAAATATCTCCTGGCAGATACGCAATTATGGGCAGACTTATTGACACTTTCGCCCGCGTTTCAAACGATGTTAGGGGTGTATAGTACAGCCAATACTTTAGCCCGACATTTTCAATCGCGCCTTCGATTGTTTACTGGGCTTGTACTTGGGATAGCGTTTGGCATGGTAGGCTGTTATGGTTGGTATACGAGTATTGCTACCGATTTACCTGCCTTGATCGGCTATTTTATTTTGTTTTTGGGCGGTTGGGGTATAGTGTGGGTAAATCAATGGCGAGCTTATCACAGTAAAAACTTAGATTATCGCGCTTTAGCAGAAGGTTTGCGTGTGCAAATATTCTGGCATTTAAGCGGTTTAACGGATTCCGTAGCGGATCATTATTTACGCAAACAACGCGGCGAATTGACATGGATTCGACAAGCAATCCGAGCGATGAATATTTATGATTGGGTAGAAAATCAGGAAAATATTGAAGTCGTGTATTGGCATTGGATAAGAAATCAATCGCCATGGTTTTCAGAAAGGGCTTTGAAAAATCAGCAGATAGCGAAAAATCTGAGCGGTTGGATCGAAAAGCTTTTCACACTCGGCTTGATTTTGATTATCGCCTTATTAGTGGGGCATGTCATAGCAGTCATCTCGCCCACCTCATTATCACATAACGTATTGATTTTATTAATCGCATTCTTCCCAGCGACAGGTGCTTTATTGCATCATTATCTTGAAAAAATGGCATTTGAGGAACAAGCGAAACAATATGAACGGATGGCTGCTTTATTTGCGAAAGCCGATGAGGAAGTAAAAAAGCTGCTCAATGCGCCCGATCAAAACGAAGCAACACAACAAAAGGCAGAAGAAGTGTTATTTGAATTAGGCAAAGAAGCATTAGAAGAAAATGGGGATTGGGTATTATTACATCGCAAGCGGCAATTGGAATTACCCAAGGGCTGATAATCTTGCGACTTCTTTTTTTTAAATTTAACTTTGAGATAGAACGCAGATGACGCTGATTATCATGATTAACACTGATTTTAATTAAATTAGATCAGCGAATATCAGTTTAATCAGTCAAATCCGCGTTCTATCTGTTATAAAAATGGAGAACATCACAACGATGGAAATTTTAGGTATTGATATTGGCGGTTCAGGGATTAAAGGGGCACCTGTCAATGTGAAAATGGGAGAATTGACGGTAGAGCGTCATCGTATTGAAACACCTCAGCCTTCAACGCCAGAAGCGATAGCCGATGTCGTGGCTGAAATCGTGCAACATTTTAATTGGGAGGGGCCGATGGGGTGTACTTTTCCGGCCGTCATTAAAAAAGGTATCGTTTGCACGGCCGCTAATGTTGATAAATCTTGGCCTGGTACGAATGGAGAGGCCTTAATTCAAGAGAAAACGGGCAATCCGGTTTTATTATTGAATGATGCCGATGCGGCCGGCATTGCGGAAATGGCATTTGGCGCGGGTAAAGGACAGGATGGGGTCGTGATTATGCACACATTTGGCACGGGTATTGGGAGTGCGATTTTTTTCAATGGGCAATTGCTACCGAATACGGAATTTGGTCATTTGGAAATACGGGGCCAAGAAGCCGAACATCGCGCCTCAGCGCGTAATCGCACCGATGAAGGATTGAAATGGAAAACATGGGCTTGGCGCGTCAATGAATTTTTATCGCGTATGGATGGTTTATTTTGGCCAGATTTGTTTATCATCGGCGGCGGTATCAGTCGGAAACATGAGAAGTTTTTGGATTTATTAGATACTCGTGCAGAGATTGTTCCAGCTCAAATGCTGAATCAGGCAGGGATTATTGGTGCCGCTATCGCGGCCGGAAAACATTTTAAGGTTGAAGATTAATTAAACGAGAAAATGGGCAACCACAAGGTTGCCCCTACATTACGCTCGTAGGGGCGAACCTGCGTGTTCGCCCATGTTTCGTTTTCCCCAGTGTTAATTTGAACCCGTTGTGCTGATCACGCTATGTTTGTCTCCCGACTGATTCATAATGATAATCACCACCGGATGATTTGATGTTATCGTTCCTGTGTTCTGGCGTGGCAATGTTAATATGGGGCTTGCCGGATTATTCGAGGCTTGGCTTGAACTTTCAGCGCTGCTTGATGTCGTTGCATCGTCCGAATCGCTACCGACTTCCGTTTCTCCATCTGGCGTTATGCTGACTTCAATCAAACCAGACGGCTCTGATCGCCAAAGTTGGATGGTGTAAGTCTCGTTACCACTGCCTTCTGTTGTAATAATCGTGCGGTTACTGGATTCATCAATCACTATCCCGGCCTCTCCAACCGTATGCGTTTCTGGGGCTGAAGTACTGCTTTGGAAATTCTGATCACCCGCATAAGTCGCGATCAGTGTTTTCGTGCCAATCCTAATGCGAAACGTCATGTCACAACTTCCCGAACCATTATCACTCGCACTGAGCATTTGGGTACAACTATCCGTGCCATCACTGATGATCACCTCACCTGTCGGATTCGTGCCGGATGCGGGTGTCACGGTAAAGTTCACCGTGAGGGCTTCGTTCCTTGCTGAGGGATCGGGATTATGACTGTCAATAGCAACAGTTGTTGTGGCTGGGGTAATCGTGAATGTACCAGACTCACAAGAGGTGATATTGTACCGATCATCTTCACCTCCCGTACAAGTTATCTCATAAGTGCCCACATTGGCATTGACATCCGGAAAAGTGGCGGTAGGCGGTGTCTCTATCCCCGTCGCGCCATTCGTATAACTAAAGGTTGCGGGCGGGTTTTCCGCACCATAAGCACGAGTCTGATCGTCCAGCGTGGCAACGGTGTCTACTTGCGGTACACTTGTCGCAGTCGTCACCGTCACAGGCGTTCCGGATAAATTCTCATCATCAGTTGCCGTTATGGTGACACAGACAAATTGGCCACTTTCACTGTTAGTCACTGTAAAAGTGGCGTTAGTGGCACCGCTAATATCCGTTTTTTCAGTACATGAACTATCAGTACTGGTATGCCATTGATAAGAGAGCGTGCCATTTTCCGGGGTATCACTCGCATCATAGTCACCAAAATTTCCGTTTGCGGATAGCACTTGTCCAACCACGGTTTCCCCCGAAACGCCTTCACCATAGACGATCGGTGCGTCATTCACATTGGTAATATTGACGGTCAAAACAAGATCAGCGGTGTTGTTGCTCGCCTGCCCGTCATCCGCCTGCACGGTGATCTTGAAAGACCGGCCACTTAACCACCTACCCTCGTAATCCAGTAGCCTGATCTCGTTGACGGTAATCACTCCTGTACTGCTGTTGATTGTGAAAGCAGTGTAGGTACCGAAGGTGTTACCGGCTGTGATGCGATAAGTGATCTCATCATTTTCGTCGCTATCGTGTGCTACCACCGTACCCACAGCTTCACCGTTGCTGGTGTTTTCCGCCACCTCGAATGGGCCAAACGTGTCGAAGATGGGCGGGATGTTAGCACCAGGGGTGTAAATACCGCCCACCTGAAATTTCCCCTGGTTATTGGTATCACAGTAATAATAAGAATCAGAGACGGTGGTATTTTTGAAATAGAACCGAGTATTAGGATTTAAAGTGCAATCCGATTCATTGAATACCAACTGTTCAACCTCTCCGTCACACTCTTGGCCAACGTCATTACAAACGGAAACATTTTCTTGCTCTAAAATCGTTCCGTTACGTGAAATGATTGCGAACTGGCTAGATGTCTGGGTGCGAGATCGCATCTGACCGCGAGAGGAGTAATCTTCGTCATACTGACACAAACAATAATTAAAACACATAGTCGTGAAGCTGTCGTCATATTCACCCAGAACGGATTCACAAGTTTGGGCATATGCCGTCCCAGTCCAAGCAATTGTCGCCAACCCGATCCATCGAGCAAGAGATTGCCCAATGCGTTTTTTAGACGCACCGATCTCAGCAAGCTGGGTTAGTTTAGCCTCACGTTGTGACAACACTGCCTCGGATACCTGGGGGCCTGTGGAATGCACGCCTAAAAAGTGAATAGGCCGTTTAATGGGTAGTAAGCCACGAAGAGGGACTTTTTGTGAGAACCAAGGGATGCCCACTTTGTCCGAAATAGAACTCATTAGCATGAGTTTCCTCCTTTAGTCGTTAAATTACAAATGGAATGGTTAAACGTATTTTTACTTTAGTTTGCTGGAGTGCGAGTTACTTGGAGTGCAAAATTTATTTTGCTGGAGTGCAAACTAAAGTTTGCACTCCAAATCGCAAACTAAAGTTTGCGACAGAAAAAAACGTAAGAATGTAGCCCTAACTTATTCCAAAACTGATGTCATTTTAAAATGACTCTAATTGTTATGGTTTCCGTTGCATCCAAGCTAGAACCATCAGGACTACTGATTGGCGTTTGGGAATCCTCGACGGGAATGGTTATAATCGTAATGGCGTTTGCTGGAACAGTGAAAGTCCCTAAGGGGATGTCAGCAACCAGACTGATATGTTCTTCAGTATCGGAACTGCCATTGAAGAGGCTGTCACCGCTATAGGTTGCCGTCAGTGTGGTGTGACGATCCGCAGGTGTGAGTTCGCAACTGCCAGTGCCACCGTTCAAAGTCATTTCACACGTATTGCTATAACCATCATCTATCATCACGGTACCCGTTGGTGTCGCACTGATGCTTGAGGTGACGCTTACGTCAACGGTGATACTTTGACCAGTAATAGAAGGATCGGCATTGTCGCTGTCAATCGTGGTTGTGCTATCTGCTTTTGTGATGGTCAAAACACTATCAGTACAACTGGTTAGGTTGTAGTTGGCATCGGTGTTGATATGACAAGTAATCTCATACTCTCCAATAGCACTGGTCGTTTCAGCGGTGGTGGCTAAAGTGGGGGGGGTTGACATTGCCGTCTCCCCATTGACCAGTCCGTCATAAGTGACGGTTAAAGCGGGATTAGGCGTATGATAGGCACGACTTTTCGCATCAGCCGTGGCCGTTATGGTTTTTTTGGTAAGGGTTAAAGTCCCAGCTGTACACTCACCTGATAAGGAATAATTTGGGTCGGAACCCCCTGTACAAGTAATCGCAATCGTACCTGTACCAGTGGTACTCTCTGCGGTGGTGGCTAAAGTTGGGGGCGATGACAGTTCTGTATCCCCATTAACCAACCCGCTATAACTGACGGTTAAAACGGGATTAGCTTCCCCATAGACTTTGGTTTTGTCATCTGCGGTTACGGAGATGGCTTTTTGGGTAATGGTTAAAGTGCCCGCCTCACAAGATGTGATCTCGTAGTTCTCATCGGAACCACCCGAACAGCTTATCTCATGCGTTCCAACGTTGGTTGACAGACTCGGAAAAGTGGCCGTTGGTGGCGTATCTATTCCCAAAGCGCCACCCGAATAAGTAAAGGTAGCGGTTGGATTTTCCGCGCCATAGACACGAGTTTTATCGTCCGCCGTGGCCGTTATGGCTTTTTTGGCAATATTGAAGGTATGAGTCACATTCGCGGCAGCAGCATACTTCGCATTCCCCGTTTGAGATGCTGTCACTGTACAAGTACCTGGGGAGACTATCGTTAAATTATCACCTGTTATTGTACACACTGAAGTTGGAGAAGCGGAAGTACTAACCGTTAAACCACTATCTGCGGTCGCACCCAGAGCGAACGATGCCTCTCCGTAAGTTTTATGCCCTGGATCATTAAAAGTAATGGCCTGGTCTATTTTAGGAACACTTGTAGAGGTAGTAACTGTCACAGGCGTTCCGGATAATCCTTCATCATCAATTGGCGTAATGGTGACACAAAGATATTTGTTGATTACGCCTTTAGGAACGGTATAAGTGGAGTCAGTGGCACCGTTGAGCCTACGTTTACTGTCACAAGCACTATTTGAAGCTTTATACCATTGAAAAGAGAGAGCGCCATTAGAAGCGGTATCCCCAGCATCGGGGTCGGAAAAAGTCCCACTAGCGGTTAGTTCTTGTCCTACCAATGGTGAACCCGAAATACTTTCACCGGATACGCTCGGTGCTTCATTCACATCATCCACATTAAGGGTAAGGTTTTGGGTGTCAGTAGCACCATTACCATCATCCGCTGTGACTTCAACGGAATAGCTGTTTTGGGTTTCATAATCGGGCGCGGTATTGAATGTCAAAACGCCAGATGAGGAATTCATGGAAAAAGCAGAGGCATCCGAACCGCCAAAAATCGAGTAAGAGATTGTATCCCCATCTACATCCTCGGCTGTTACCGTACCCACACTCGTTTGATTTTCCGAGGCTGTCATAACGGAATTAGAGCTAATATTAGGATTTGAGTTTGTAGGGATAAAAGCTTGAAAACAATTGTCCTGATTGATAGCCGCTGGGTCATTAGGTAGTGCAGCAATATTTGTGTACCTTATACTTATACTAGGAATATACGATAATGAAACACACCAATAATATTGTTCCGAGTCCTGAAAAACGAAAGTGCCAGACTTATTCAAAGCGTGGTTGGTAATTAGAGTCAACGGAACAAATTGACTAACCACGGACGCACCCTCATACGCCAGTCCTAATGCAGGGTCGGAACCCCCATAGATTGTATCATAGTAACATGCGTCGCGATTCTGTGAGCGTACGTTAGTAAAGTTTACGTGCCATAAGTCATCTATGCAAGCGTAATGTTCACTACCATCTAGTGCTTGAACAACATTCTGGTTTGATGCGGCAAAGGTGTGCGTGCTTCCAGCCAATAAAGCCCAGCCGATCCCAATAGCGAGAGATTGTCTAATGCGTTTTTTAAACGCGCTGCTCTCATCAAGCAGGGTCAATTTAGTATCTCGCCGTGACAACGCGCTTTCGGACACCAGGGGGCCTGTGGGATGGCAAAGCACGCCTAAAAACTTAAAACCCGCTTTACCGATAAAGGTTTGATTCGGAAGTGTCCGCAAACCTAAAGTTTGTAACATAGTATAACTCTCCTTAACAAAATTAAAATTCATCTAACACGATATCTCTAACGCTGTCAAGCATCAAAAAAGTCTTAATCAAATAAGATAAGATATTCTAGTGAAACAAAACATAAGTGTCGTATTTGAACAGACACAAACGCAAGTTGTCAACTCTTATTTACTCTTTTTCGGTGCTTTTGTTCTGCGCTACTCTCTGCACATCCGTTTTTAAGCCGTTTTAGGGTTGCCTCTTTTTTTCATTTTCACCTATTTAACAAACATATTTAACAAACATCAGTAAAAACAAAAACTTGCCTGAAATATCGTTTTGTTCAATATCGTTTTGTTCAAAGTTCAAAAGTTCATAAATGGACTTTTGGCCGTTACTAAAAACAGGTTTTCACGCAAAAGTTTTGCGCGCAAAATTTAGCGTAGCCGACCTTCGGTTCACGCAAAAGTTGCGCGCAACTTTTGCGTGAAATGTGAAAAAAAAAACGCTAAAGACGCTAAGCTAAAGAGGCCTCTTAAAAAGCACTTTTGCGTGGCATCTCTTGCGCCTTTTGCGTTATTTACGGAGAGCGAATTATCAGGGAAATGTGATCAAGGATGACTCAGAAAAAAGAAGCTGATACAAAATACTTTGTAAATGTGTGTGTGTTTTTTTACCCAGAATTTGAAAACTCATAAGTGGTAACGTCAGTTGTCATAAGTTAATGCTTCTGATAAGGTATTAAAATCTTATCTAACATCGGAAAATGCCCTACTCTACGGGAAAACGATCCAAACTATGGCGGTTGTGTTCAAAGTCGGGTAAATCATCACGATGTTTCCACATTCCACGCGCTGCTCGCATCTTTTTTAATCGGGTTTTTCTATCAAAATCCACGATGAATTTATCTAACGTATATCTGAGCAATTCTTCTACCGTTTTGCCCGTTTTCAATATAATCGTTTGCAACAATTCATGTTCTTGCTCAGTTAGGTTAATTTGGGTACTAATCATAGCGGTTTATTCTCCAAATTTTTTGGCCTTTACTCAAAACAGGTTTTCACGCAAAAGTTTTGCACGCAAAAAACGCAAAAGGACACAGGCCTTCTTAAAAATATCTTTTTCACGCAAAAACTTTGGCATGAAATTGCGTTCTCTTGCGTCTCTTGCGCCTTTTGCGTTATTTTCTTTTCAAAACTTCGTCACGAGCGTCAATTGTACGAAACAAACTGACACCTATTCAGTCAACGTCAGTTCAATCACCTCTTGCGAATAGACAATCAAACCATCATGCAGCCTATAACCCAAGTCAGTTGCTTCTATTTATTAATTAAAAAAATACCTGAAAATTTCTGGTTCAGTACTTAGTATTTGTCGGGTTACGTTATCGCGCTACGCTTGATAAGCTAACCCTACCTATCCGTCTTTAATAACTCCTTTTCCGCCAGTGATACAATCCAATTGAGCGTATCAAATAACTCCTGTAAGTCTCTAGTCGTTATTTGGTCTGGTTCTCTAGTGAATACACGGTTTTCCAACAAACCAAATTCCCATGCTTTACCTGTTGTAACAATACCAAAACAAATTGTAGAACCTTTCAAAGAAGCGGCAACCATTTCAGCGAGTGCCTGAGTCCATCCTTCATCAAATTTATCGGCTTCTATCACACAGATGGGAGGAATCGCCATTTCTTCACCAGCCGTTTCAAGTGCTATTAAATAATCAGGTGTTCCTGTCAATCCATTATCTTCATCTACATTAAAAGATTCCTCAATCCAGAGTTGTAACGGCTCATGTTCATCGACCACTATATTTAAAATAGGGGTAATTATTTGATTGCATCTGGCTGCTTCATTCCTGAGGGCTGCTGTATTTGACAAGCGTTTCTTAATTTCAGCTTGTTTATAATCAGGTACTTCAATGCTGTTTTTTTTAACATCTTGTAGAAACCATTTCTTTCTCAGTATTATGCCAAAAGTTTCAGCTACCTGCCCGATTGTTGCAAATTTACCATAAGGCATAATTGTATCTCCCAAACCAGAAAGTTGTCGTTTCGTGATTGAGTTTACAAAACGTACCTATCACAGTCTATTATAGCGTTTCCCGATTGAATGAAGTACAAAATTGATTTTAGTACAAAATTGATTTGGGTGCAGTTCCTTTTTTACCACAGACAACCGAGAAGATTATTGAGATTATCAATTTAGAGCTTGAGATTTTATTGCAGTAAAACCTTGAGTTCAAATCAAGTTTAAAGCCTCCTTTTGAGCATTTCTACTTTGTTTTGTGTGGTGAAGACTTATAATCGCTAAAAAAAAACAAAGCAAAGCTTCCAAAGCTCGTTTTTAAAGCCTTGATAAACGGGTTGAAAGAGTAGCAGTTCATTCTTGGTTGTTTGTTACGAAAAGTAAAGACTTTTAAAAATTCTGGAACTTGGCTGCAATAAGGATTATTCTTCTATTAGTCGTCAATCAGTTACAGTTAATAAATGATATCTTTAGCCTAATGATATCTATCGCTTTATTGATATCTATTTGTAATATGCTGAATATAAAAGGCCTGTGTTTAAAGAGTTCAGAATAGATACAACTCTAGTCTTTTTTAAGTCATTTAATAACTATTAGAATAGATACAAAAATAGCTCTGTTTAAGTCATGGTAAAAAAGGAACTGCACCCAATTAATTATATAACACAGCAATTGCCA
>Ga0233403_10001562_pt1 | contig 10618 bp, 7 predicted proteins | sample Na_oxic_1_MG_FD_179866 | JGI IMG/M metagenome (GOLD analysis project Ga0233403, IMG submission 179866) | Seawater microbial communities from Saanich Inlet, British Columbia, Canada - Na_oxic_1_MG | ecosystem: Environmental > Aquatic > Marine > Inlet | place: Canada: British Columbia | collected...
AAATCCGTCCGTGAGATAGAGCGGCTCATCAGGGTCAATATTATCGTCTGTGGCATCAAGGATATCCTGAGCATGGAGATGCATTTCCTCATCATACTCCCCATGGTCCCGGATTTCCTCAAGGGCATCGGCAAATGCCGCACCGTCAAGGACGATCCTCTCTTCCAGTTTTCTGAGATTAAACATGACTGTCTCCTTCACCTAAAAATATAATATTTAAAATTTTTTCAAACTTTCGCTTCAAACTTTCCGCATGGTTTGATGCCTGATATTCGATGCTCGATTGCATCAGATAATCAAGCACCCAGTATCAAACATCAAATAGCCGGTTTCATCTGAATCATCCGAAGGGAGGTCTGTGTTTTCATCCTTCCCCTCCTCCGATTCTCCGGGAGAGGGGACATCCGGGGTTTGGCCCCATCCCTCTTCCGTTCCATTGTTTTCCATCTCATCGGGAGACAAGATATGTTCCATTTCATTCTGCACCCCGATATCGTTGTATTCCTCCGGGATTGAAATTTCCTCAGAGAAAAAGTCTTCATCAGGCTCTGCCGCGTCGGCAGGGACATCCCTGCTCTCAATATATTCGGGCAGCGCGTTTTCATCCATTTCAAGGATATTGTCGCCCCATCGCTCATAATCCAATCCCAGAGTCACCATGAGCTTGTTGTAGGCGTTGACCAGTCCGATGACGCGGCGATCCCGTCCCAGCCTGCTCACCACCTCATCCAGCATCTTCTGTGTCAGTCCCCAGCCGGTGACAAGTCCCAGAGCATGCCGCTCCCGGGTCATGTCCAGCAGTTCCTCTGTGATGCGGAAAGATTTCTCATGCAGTTCAAGCTGCTCTGTTCTGACACGGTAATCATGGAGGGCCATGTGGGCCTGCACCATGATTCCGGCGGTCAGCAGCAGCCGCTCGGTCTCTGTTTTGACAGCCGTTTTTTTCTGGGCCTCCCACTGAACATACTGGGAGGGAAGAGCCAGAAGACTGCTCGCCACAGTCGCGCCCCATGTTGTCCAGAAATTGCTGGCATAGCTGGAATTCGCATTGTAGCTGCCCGCATAGCTGAATGAGAGACCGGGAAACATGGAAACCAGCGCGGCCCTGACCTCATCCTCCTGCACACGCATATTTATGTCAGCGGAGAAAAGTTCGGGCCGGTTGTTCAGGGATATCATTTCCAGTTTCCGGGAATCAAGCTGCTCAGGCACGGGCAGGCGGCCCATATACTCATGGAAGCTTGCCCGCTCAACGCGGAATTCCGTTGAGGGTTCCAGCCCCATCAGCTCGCACAGACTTATTTTTGCGCTCGAAATTTCAGATCGGAGACTGGCAACGGTGATGGCCAAATCCACAATTTTTTTCTCAATGGACTTGGAGGTGATGGGATCAAGCCGCCTTTCAGCCACCAGGGCATCTGCTTTGGTCTTGTATGCGCTGAGCTGGGTTTCAATCTGCCGGACGGCCTCCAGAGAATCCAGGGCAAGAACTGCCTGCCAGTAGGATGTGGAAATTTCAGCGGCCAGCAGTTGGGCCTGCCGCAGCCGCCCCATACGCCGGGTCTCCTCCTGAAACGCAGTCTGTCGGGAGCGGATGTAGGAAAGACCGAAATCAAGAATGTTCCATGTCAGGGACAGGCTTGCCGATTTTGACAGCGTGTCCTCATCCGGGTCACTTTCGGTGCTGCTCTGGGAAAGCCCCCCGTTCAGACCGAGGCTGGGAAGCATTTTCAGCTTCTGGGCCCGCACATTGTCATCTGTGATTTCCGCCATGATCCTGCTGATCCGCATATCCAGATTATTTTCCAGGCCCACTCTCACCGCGTCATCCAGCGTCAGCGGATCAGGCAGTACGGGCGCTGATTCGAAACAGAGGCTTTCCAGATCATTTGAAAGATTCATCTCCCGTTCCTCGGCAAGGTCAATCTCATAAAGACTGGTGCATCCGTTAAATAAAATGAATATGGGCAGTAACATCAGAATTATCCGCATTGTAAGAGTTATTCAACTTTCATGTTAAAAAAAAACAAAAAATATGTCCCCGTCAGATTCGGATTGATGATCAATCCTTAATATCTTAAAAATATCTTAATCTTTGGCGAATCCCCGGCGATCTCGCCGGAGCAGGGAAAGGAAAACCTCAATCTTCCCTTTTCTTGCCATATTACACAGAAAAACTTTCTTTCTTACATTCCCCGCTTATTTTCCAATAAAGCATCTTATCATCCCAAGTCCGAGGTGTCCCATTTGTTTGTGTTTTGTTTACAGCATGTTATCGGTCAGCATATCAGTTTTGTGACAGGATTCCCCCTGTTGGACAAAACACTTTTTCAGGCAACAATCCCATAATTTCCTGTATGCAATATAATAAAAACACTATTAATAACAACACATTAACAGAATGATATAATAAATATCCCTGAAAAATATTTATTATGTTATTTTTTTTTCAGCATAAAGACAAAACAGCATTTGACCACAGAGGAAAAATTCCGCGTTTTTTTGTGGTCAGCTTATCATTATATTATTAAGGGTGCCCGGTATCAATTTTTGAAAATTCCCTTAAAGTCCGCTCTTCTTTCCCTCTTCGGAAAGATGAAAGCAGGCAAGTATCATTATCAGGTTTGTTTTGTCAACAATTTTTGATTCAAAATCGTTAATTTTTTTCAGACCAAGTACCTGCCATATATTTTTCCGGAACAATTTTTTTCTTATCAACACCTTTTTCATGCGCCCTTGTGCCTTTGTGCAAGGCACAAAATCCAGCAAAGTTTTTGGCTTGTGCTTAAACTTAGGCGATTTCTAAAAAAAGATATCCCGCTGAACGTCTGTCTGAAAACTGACGGATATCCCCGGCTGCCTGTTTTTTAACCACGAAACACACGAAAAGATACAAAAAGATCTGTGTGCGGGACAAAAAACAGCACACGCGAGAAACCCGGCTTTTTTTTCGGACAGACGGCCCCCGAGTTCAACAAAAAAAAGCATGGTTTCTTTTGTTGTCCCGCACACAGCAAAAAGACACAAAAAAGTGCGGGAATGTTCTGTGTCCATAATTTTCGTGTGTTTCGTGGTTAAAAAAGCGGACGGGCTGCGGACCCCGTGCGGCAAATATACAGTCTTCAAAATTAATCTTGTTTTTTCAGATTTCAAGATTTTTATCTGCTTTGATATGTTTTTGTGGAAAAAACCCGGATTTTCCCGCCGTCCATTTTTTGCCCCGCACAGCGGAACATTGCCGGAAAAATGGGAATACGCCCCTTTAAAAGACGGAAAAATCTGATTTCAGCATCTTTAAAAGATGTGAAATTTCATTTCTGAAAAATATCAGTGTAATATTTTCGTATAAAAAATGTAAATATATGCATGTTTTTTTAAATTTCTTATGTCTCTCTGTTTATTTTATGGTAGGATATGGGTCAATGGAATGGAGGGGACATTCAGGAAGGAAAAACAGCACCGTCAGACAGGGGCAAAAAACGCATTCGGCAGACAGCGTTTATCAGCGTCCTGATCAATGGAACGCACGCAGTTTTTTTGTCAGTGTTCTGATCATTGAATTATTAAGGAAAAAAATTTATGGATGACAGATTCGGTTTAAGCGTCATTGAAGACAGAGCGGAATGGAGCAGGCTGATGAATCAGAGCCGGAAGGCCGATCTTCAGCAGACTTGGGCATACGGGGAGAGCGTGAGAAAGTGCATCGGATGGGAACCCATACGGCATCTGATCACAGACAATGGCAGGCCCGCGGCCATGACTCAGACCCTGATCAAGGAAATCCCCATTGTCGGGCATGTCGCCCGGATGCAGCATGGCCCGGTATTCCTTGAAAGTCACGGACATTTTTCACCGGAAAACGCGCTTGGAATCATTGAATTTCTGCGTCACCACTGGGTGGATGGGAAAAACACGGTTTTGCACCTCACCCCCTGCCTTGTCCGGTCCGACCTGCCGGAGAGATGGGCCGAAACCATGAAAAACATGGGTCTGGACCCCTCTGACGAAGCCCTGTGGCGATCCATCCGCATAGATCTGACGCAGCAGCCGGAAAAGATCCACAAAAACATGAAAAGGAACTGGCGGAAGTCGCTCAGGAAGGCCGAGGAATACTGCCTCGGCGCGGAAACAGGGGAATCCGCGGCGGATTTCGACTTCTTCATGGAAAAATACGAACAGGCAGTTGCCGAAAAAGGAATCTCATGGCCATCTCCGGAACTGGTTCGGGAACTGAAAACCCAAGCCGGCTCGGACATGCACCTTGTTTTCGTGATCAAAGACGGCGAGCGTATTGCCGGGATGGTCATGATCGTCTACGCGTCTGTCGCGCATTGTCTGGTTGCCTGGAGTGATTCCCGGGCAGACAAACTCCGGGCCAACAATTTCCTGTACTGGCAGTTCATACTCCGCTTCCGGGAAATGGGATGCAGCTGGTATGACGTGGGCGGCATAGACCCGGACAGGCTTCCGGGCATCACAGTTTTCAAGCGCGGCATGAGCGGCGAGGAATATCATCTGGCAGGCAATTTTGTGGCACGCCCTCCGGGTGCCGGGGACAGAATGCGGCAGACCGATGATTATCGCCTGGGGCATGTGCTGTCCGGCCTGGCTCTCCCCGGACCGGATGCGGAAGCAGTGAAAGCCAGAGTGAAGACTGTCATCAGTGAGTTTGTCAGGGAAAAACTCTCGGACACGGAATTGGATGAAAATCTTTCCCTGATTGACGGCGGCCTGATTGACTCGTTCACGCTGGTCAGCGTGGTCCAGGTGCTTCAGGAAAAATTTGACATCGAAATCATGGTTCAGGACATAAACATAGAAAATTTTGACACCATTCAGGGCATAAGCGAATTTGTGAAATCCAAAATGGAAGAAGGTTAACTCGTTCCCACGCTTCGCGTTCCCGGACAAACCGGACAAAACAAATGAACTTCAACTCATTCAGTTTCGCTTTTTTTTTCATCGTCATTTACGGCCTGTACCTCCTGCTGAACCACAGGTGGCAGAATCGGATGCTGCTGATAGCCAGCTATGTGTTTTACAGCTTCTGGGACTGGCGTTTTCTGGGCCTGATCCTTATTTCAACCCTGAGCGATTTTGTCTGCGCCATGAAAATTGATGAAAATACGGACAGAAGCATCCGGAAACGCTTTCTGATGGTCAGCCTGTGCGTCAATCTCTCCATCCTTTTCTTTTTCAAATATTTCAATTTTTTTGTGGAAAATTTTGTGACGCTCTTTTCCCTGTTCGGGATGAACATCCAATCCCCCGCGTGGAAGGTGATTCTGCCGGTGGGCATTTCTTTTTACACCTTTCAGACATTGAGCTACACCATTGATGTTTACCGGAAACAGGTGAAACCCACCCGCAGCTTTCCGGATTACGCGCTTTATGTGTCATTTTTTCCACAACTGGTTGCCGGCCCAATTGAGCGGGCCAAAAACCTGCTTCCCCAGATTCTGAACCGGCGTTCAATCCGGGGGGAGGATGTTTTTGAAGGACTGCTTCTGATTTACTGGGGCCTGTTCAAAAAAATTTTCATAGCGGAAAACATGGGAACAATGCTGGCCTTCATGGACAACCCGGTTTCCGCGGACCGCATGACAGGGGACGGCGGCATCATTCTGGTTTCCATGTATGTGTTCATGTTTCAGTTGTACTGTGATTTTTCGGCGTATTCGGATATCGCCAGAGGCACGGCAAAAATGATGGGCTTTGACATCATGATCAACTTCCGGGCACCGTTTTTCGCGCCGAACATTCAGGAAACCTGGAACCGCTGGCACATCAGCCTGACCACATGGATCCGGGATTATCTGTATTATCCCCTTGCGCTGATGAAAGTGGGGAAAAAGCATATTGATGTCAGGCTGCTGGTGATCATCACCTTTCTGATAATGGGCCTGTGGCATGGAGCGGCATGGAATTTCATTTTCTGGGGCGGATACCACGGTCTGCTGCTTGCCGGATATGCGAGCATAGCGCCCAGGCTGGAAAAATATCATCCCGAATCCGAAACAGCGGCCAAAGTTCTGCATGTTCTTTCCGTGATGCTCACATTCAACGCAGCCGCGTTCGGGCTGATATTTTTCCGGGCAAATTCCGCCGAGCAGATCTGCATGTGGATTTATCATCTGTTTGCCAGCTTTGCCGTGACACCCGCGGCCATTGAAATGTTCACACAGATGATGTTTTACGCGTCCCCGCTGTTGCTGGTGGATATGTTCCTTTACAAAAATGACAGCATCAGCCGTTTTTTCCGCTGCCCAGCTGTGGCAAAATATGGATTCATATATCTGGCCTTCTGCCTGATGGTGTTGTTCGGGAAGCGCTCTGTCATTTTTATCTATTTTCAGTTTTGAGAAGTGCAAATTCTCCCTTACGCTCCTGTCTAACACGCTCCCACCGGATTGACAAATCCGGCGGCGATGGTGGCTCGGATTTGCCAATCCGAGCCGAGCAAGGAGGGCTATCTGAGCCAGCCGAGCAAAGGGGCTATCTGAGCCGAGCAAAGGGAACACGCGGGGAACATGCTCCCGCCGGATTGATAATTTCCGCGGTGGCTTGGTGGCTCGGATTTGCCAATCCGAGCCGAGCAAGGAGGGCTATCCGAGGCGAGCGAGGGGAACACGCGGGAAACGTGCTCCCGCCGGATTGACAAATCCGGCGGCGATGGTGGCTCGGATTTGCCAATCCGAGCCGAGCAAAAGGGGGAATGAATTCCTGCTTTCACTGAAAAAAAATGTCCTTTTATTTCAATTTCAACATTATAATCTTTCAAAGGAGGTAACAACAATGATGAAACAAAAAATTTCTCTTTTATCTTTTCTCACTCCCCATTTAAAAAGTATTATGTGTTTTTCATTGTTTTTCGGAGTGTTAATGGGAGCGGAACTGATGATTGCGCCCGTGTTGCCCTCGTTTGTTCCGGAAGTCTGGTATCTGGGCAGATATCTCTCCCCGGAGGCGATCAGAATGACCCGGAATTTTTTAAATGAGGAGTTTGATACCGTTCCGGATGATCAGCGGGGCTGGCGCAACAGCTCTGACGAACTTGACATCCGGCAATGGGAAACGCTTTTTGATTCCCGCTCTGAGGCCGAAAATTTTCCAGGCCAGCGAAAACAGCGGGTTGTTTTTCTGGGAGATTCAAGAATTCGCGGGGCAAAGTGTTGCATCAGAGTTGACCAGACCATCAATGCCATTTTGGAAAACGAAAAGACCGAGACTCTGAATCTGGCCTCACCCGGCTACGCGCTGGATCAGGTCTGTCTGACCATGCGGGAAGCCGCAGAAAGGCTTCAGCCCGATATGGTTGTCATCGGCATCGGCCCTGATGTGGGGAATCTGCTTGACATCCATTATTTGTCGCTGATTTCCCGGGATAGAATCAGGCCTTTGCTCAAGCCGCGTTTTGTTCAGGATGAAAGTGGCGATCTGAGATTGGAAGTACCGCCTTTCAGAAAACTTTTGCAAAACATTCCGAACAATCCGGAACTGTTGCAGTATATCAAGGCCAACGATCCCCACTACACCCGTTTTGAAAGATTCAAAAAATGGGAGTCAACACCATTTTTGGGATTTCTGTCCATTCTCAAAGCAAAAGCAGAAGCAAAAACTGAAAGTTTCAGCAGGCTCACGGGAATTGAGCAGCAGCAGCCCCTTAAAAATTCCGTGCTGGTCAGGGCCATACTGGGAAAAATCAGAGATTTGGCAGATGAAAAGGGAATCCAGCTACTTTACCTGCTCCTCCCCACCAGCGCGGAAGTGTTTGGAAACCAGCATCTGGCTTACAATGAACTGACCGATCTTCTGAAATCCGAATCTGCCAATTTCATTGATGTTCTGCCGTTCTTCCAAAAATATCCGGGTTCCGAGGACGAGCTTTTTCATGACACATATCACGGAACCTATACGGCTCATAAGATCATCGCCGAAAAGCTCGCCCGGAAAATCGGCATCATGCTTCCGGAAAACAAATCGGCAACGGCAAAGAAGGGTTCAGGGTTAAGGAAACCATGAAAAACTTCTCTTTCCCTAACCCTTTAAACCTTTCCGATCCGGCTTGCCCGAAGATGTCCTTGGAAGGGCATCCCTGAGCACAATGCGCTGGGGAACCTTGTGAGGGGACAGATTGTTCATGCAGAATTTCATAATGGCTTTGGAATCAGGGGCTTCAGCCCCCGGCTCTGTTTCTGCGAAAACCACAATCTGCTGTCCTGAAAGCGGATCCGGCTGTCCCACTGCCACTGCCTCCCGGATTCCCGGCATATCTCTGACCAATGCCTCAATTTCAAAGGGATCGATTCGGAAGCCGTTGCGCTTGATGAATGTGCTGATGCGTCCCCGCAGATGCAGTTGGCCTTCCGTGTCCAAATAACCCAAATCCCCGGTTGAAAAAAAGCCATCCTCATCCGTGAGCGGCTTCCACCCGCCTTGCCCCACAAGCTGCCCTGCCGCGACAATCCTGCTCTTGACACGGATTTCTCCCGCGCCTTCGTAAATCCCATCCTGAGAGAATGATTTTCCACTTCCCACTTCCCACTTCTCACTCCTCACTTCCCACTTCTCACTAATCGGCTTTCCCACAAGGCCCGGAGAGGAGAGCATTTCATCAGGCTTGATGCTCAGGCGGCTGAGAGTTCCCACGGTTTCGGTGAGACCGTAGCGCAGATGTATTGTGAGATCGGGCATTTGCGTTTGAAGGTCACTGATCAGGCTTTGATCCGCCGAGGCAGTGCCAATGGTCACGGAAGTAAGGTTAGGGAGAAGTTCCGGTTTGAGCATGTTCAGTCTGAGCAGAAGCTTGAAATAAGCAGGCGCTGCAAGAATGGAAACGCAACGATGTTCCTGCATCCGTGTCAGATCCCCGCCCGGGAGAAAGCGGTTTGTCAGATGCACCGGGGAGCCGCTGAACAGATGCTCCAGCACCACAGCGCCGCCAAAAGCATGAAACTGGGGGATGGGGCAGAACACATGCTGCCCTTCAAATCCGGCCAAAAAATCCTGACTGTATTCCAGACATGCCCGCAGATTGTCCTGAGTGATGAGAATGCCTTTGGGAATGCCGGTGGAACCGGAGGTGAACTGAATCAGTGCCGTATCCGGAGGAAAGGAATGATTTCCGGGCTTTATCGGCTCAACGCTATTCGGGGCATCCATGATTTCCGGCCAGCTCAAAATCACATCCCCTTCAAAGGAATATTTCTCACCCCCCTCTTCCCTTTTCTCATTTTCTGATCTGGTGAGTATGGCGGTGGGCCGCGTCAGAGCCTCCGAAATGGCTCGCCCTGTTCTGAGCGAATCCAGCACCACCAGATCGGGCTGTATGCGTCTGAGGTAATTACGCGTTTCATGGGTTGTGGATTTGTCGGGAATTGTAGCGACAAGCGCGCGCGCGGCAAAAGCGGCAAGCAGCACAGCAGTAAATTCCGGCCCGCTCGGCAGCGCCAGAAGAATCACTGTCTGCTTTCCCTTTTCCCCGGCAAACAGGGGCCGCAGCGACTCTGCCTGTTGCAGAAGTTCCCCGTATTTTGCCTGACTCCTCTCGTTTGTCACGGCAAGCTCATTTTCACGCCCCAATATAATAGGTAAGAATTTTTTGAACATGGTTGTCATCTGTTGTTGCCGGTTTCTGAAACTTTTCGATCTGCTGACTATAGCTTTTCGTGGCGATCCTTTTCCAGAGAGATGGAGTTGATCATGGGGGCTGTCTCAATGGCTAAAGGCTCAGGGTTCAGACACTTACGCCACCAACTGCTTGACCAGTTTCACCGCCCCCGGGGCATCCGCACCGTAGCCATCCGCACCGACTTGATCGGCAAAGGCCTGGGTCACCGGTGCGCCACCGATGATGGTTTTGACTGACATGCCAGCCTCCCTCACCGCCCTGACCGTGCTCTCCATGGCTGGCATTGTGGTGGTTAAAAGCGCCGAGAGGGCGATCACGTTGGCGTTTTTTTCAGCAGCGGTTCTGATGAATTTTTCACTGTCCACATCCACCCCCAGGTCCACCACCTCGAAGCCGGCCCCCTCCATCATCATGGTGACCAGATTCTTGCCGATGTCGTGAAGGTCCCCCTTGACCGTGCCGATAATCACCGTGCCTTTGCTTCGGCTCTGGCCATCTGACAGATGGGGTTTGAGGATATCCAAACCTGTCTTCATAGCCTGGGCCGCCATGAGCATCTCTGGCACGAACAGCTCACCGGAGCTGAATTTTTCCCCCACTTCATCCATGGCGCTGATCAGTCCGTCATTCAATATGACGGAGATGTCCGTACCGCCATCCAACTCCGCCTGGGTCTTTGCCTTCACCGTTGCCTCGTCAAATGCAAGAACTGATTGAAAAATTTCTTTGACTGACATTGTAAACTCCTTCCTGATTTCGTTTTTGGATACTTGGTATCTGTGACCAAATAAGTTCCCCATTCTCACTTCTGGCGGATTGACCAATCCGACAGAGGTTCGGATTTGTCAATCCGAACTGAGAGCGTGTTTGAAAATACATAGAACAGCATATTTAACCACGAAAGACACGAAAAACAAATGAGACAGTTTTCGTGTGTTTCGTGGTTAAAAAAGCGTTGTTTACGGATGACTGTCTTACTTTTAAAAC
>Ga0233403_10001563_pt1 | contig 10613 bp, 11 predicted proteins | sample Na_oxic_1_MG_FD_179866 | JGI IMG/M metagenome (GOLD analysis project Ga0233403, IMG submission 179866) | Seawater microbial communities from Saanich Inlet, British Columbia, Canada - Na_oxic_1_MG | ecosystem: Environmental > Aquatic > Marine > Inlet | place: Canada: British Columbia | collected...
CACTCCGCAGCCCAACCATTCAGGTTTTGGTATTTTTTTATTTATCAGTGCCCTCAATTAAAAAAACTGAATGATGTTGATAAGCATCGCGTTAATAACTGGTGAGTCAAATATTTAATTGAGTGATTTTTAGTTAGAGCATCAGTTAATAACGCAATCCACAGCCCAACCATTCAGGTTTTGGTATTTTTTTATTTATCAGTGCCCTCAATTAAAAAAACTGAATGATGTTGATAAGCATCGCGTTAATAACTAGGTGAGTCACAAATATTTATTTAATTAATTGGTAAATTCAATTTGTTCTTTAATATATCAAAAACAATGGGTTTGACAGAAACTTGTTATATCCTGGAGGTTTTCAATGAATGCCATTCATGCCCCTCGAAAAAGGGCGGTCATCTTAACCGGTTTTGCTTTCTGCTGCTTAGCCTTCTGTATATCTATACAGCAAGGGAGTGCTGCTGCCGAACAAACTCCGTCTCAACAGAATCAAGGAGAAGATAGTTCCCAAAACTATTCTTCGATACTTCAAGAGACAGAAACCGCTTTGAAAAAAGCTCAAAAGATATTGATAGAGTATCAGAGGCAATGTTCTGATGAGGCGATCGATATCTACACATCCACCATCAATCTGCTGAAGCCGCAAATCGACAAATTGAAGAGTTTGGAGAATCGAATCGATAGCCAAAAGACTGAAGTAGAAGATAAGCTCCAAGCGTCCGCAAAAAAAATGGACGAATTTAAAAAGTATATCCAACAACCAACCGGAAAGGATAAAGAATGGCCTGGGTATGAGCTAGACGTCCTGCAATGGCGAGACTTAAGATATCAATTGATGGGTATCTATAGGCTTAATACAAATACAAAGAGTCTTCTAAAGATGTCTCAAAAATTGCTTGAGCAGTTTGGTGGACTATCGTCTGTCTGCATAAGTATTTTAGAATATTCTTCTGTAGATATGGCCTCTGAATCGGAATATGATGAGACTGCCCAAGTTCTTCAAGCTTTGTCTGGTTTAAGAGACACTACAAAAAAAGCCACAGAGGTGGCTCAAGAAGCGATAAAATCGTTGAAAAGCGATGACCTCAAAAATAATGATCAGGTCAAAGATCGATTTACGACCATCATAAGCGGCATCCAAAATGAGCTTAACAGACTCCAGCCTGGCAGTGAGTTAGATAATGCCATATATAATTTAATTTGGTTGGCTGAATATAAAATTGACGAACTTGCCAAATTAGGAGAGCCTTATGATGAGATCGTCAAAGGCTGGGAGGAATTGCGTTCGGAATTGAATACAATCCATTTCCAGATCAAGGAAAATCGCGAACTGTTGTATGACCAACAGACCGAGATCGTTCGGAAAGAGCAACAGATTATAAAACTTATAAAGCTACAAAAAGCGCAAAAAGCCGTTTCTGAAATGAAACATCTGGTCGCGGCGCTGAATAACGTTCGTCAGAAATTGGCAAAGTGGACTGAGGACGCGCAAGCGCAATGGACAATCACTCATTCAGATGCCAGGAATGCACCACAATAGCACTACAGTAAGTGCCAAAACTCAACCGCATATTTTTCTTCATAAGTTCATCAGTATTGATTTTTAGTGCCATCAATTCAAAAACTGAACGAAGCTGATAAGCGTCGCGTTAATAAGTGGTGAGTCACAAATATTTAATTGAGTGATTTTCATCAGTATTGATTTATCAGTGTCTTAATAAAAAAACTGAATGGAGTTGATAAGCGTCGCGTTAATAAGTGGTGAGTCACAAATATTTGATTGAGTGATTTTCATCAGTACTTATTCATCAGTGCCCTCAATTAAAAAAACTGAATGATGTTGATAAGCATCGCGTTAATAAGTGGTGAGTCAAATATTTAATTGAGTGATTTTTAGTAGTTAGTGCATCAATAATTAATAACGCACTCCGCTGCCCAACCATTCAGGTTTTGGTATTTTCTATTGATTTATCAGTGGTTTAACAAGAAAAACTGAATATGGTTCATCTGCATTGCGTTAATAACTGGTGAGTCACAAATATTTGATTGAGTGATTTTTAGTAGTTAGTGCATCAATAATTAATAACGCACTCCGCTGCCCAACCATTCAGGTTTTGGTATTTTCTTATTTATCAGTACCCTCAATTAAAAAAAACTGAATGATGTTGATAAGCATCGCGTTAATAACTGGTGAGTCACAAATATTTGATTGAGTTTTTATAGACGGCATGTCTTATCCCACTTCTGTTGTTCCCGAGTCAGATCATTTTTAATATTCCCAATCACATAGCCATCAATATTCTGTCCTTTTTTTGCCCGCGCTTGTAGGCTCTTAAGGCGTGTGATAATACTTTTGTAGTAGAAGAGGATAACTAATTGTTTAAATTCTTCCGAATTTTTGTTCCAATTATCCCCCTCACAACCCAACCAACTGGGTGATTTATCCCATAAATCGCGAGTTTTCATTTCGTTACATAAATTGTCACCAATGGCCTTCAATAATTCCGGTGGCGGGGACTTTTCTCTTGTCACGTTAAGGATATGTGGGGTGAAACGAGGTTCAGCCATAATTGATTGAGTGATTTTTAGTAGTTAGTGCATCAATAATTAATAACGCACTCCGCAGCCCAACCATTCAGGTTTTGGTATTTTTTTATTTATCAGTGCCCTCAATTAAAAAAACTGAATGATGTTGATAAGCATCGCGTTAATAACTGGTGAGTCAAAATGCAATCCTAAGTGTACTCCGGTTTTGCCATTTTCTATTGATTTATCAGTGGTTTAACAAGAAAAACTGAATGTGGTTAATGAGTGTTGCGTTAATAACTGGTGAGTCACAAATATTTGATTGAGTGATTTTCATCAGTACTTATTCATCAGTGCCCTCAATTAAAAAAACTGAATGATGTTGATAAGCATCGCGTTAATAACTGGTGAGTCAAAATGCAATCCGAAGTGTACTCCGGTTTTGCCATTTTCTATTGATTTATCAATACTTTAATAAGAAAACCTGAGCGTTAATAACTGGTGAGTCACCAAATATTTATTTAATTAATTGGTAAATTCAATTTGTTCTTTAATATATCAAAAACAATGGGTTTGACAGAAATCATCCATTTTTCATCCATTCTTGAGGTATCAATATGAATCAAACCAATGCCCCTAGAAAAAGGGCTGTTATATTAACAGCCGCGTTATTGGCCTTATCCGGTTCCGTTTGTTGTACACCCACCGAACAAGGGAATGCTGCGGCCGCCGAATCCAATCAGTCTCAAGAGAGTCAAGGAGAAGATAGTTCCCAAAACTATTCTTCAATACTTCAAGAAACAGAAACCGCTTTGAAAAAAGCTCAAGGGATATTGATGGAGTACCAGGGGCAGTGTTCTGATGAGGTGAGCAAGAGCTATAGAGCCTCCATAAAACTGCTGAAAACACAAACCGATAAATTGAAGAGTTTGGAGAATCGAATCGATGACAAAAAGACTGAAGTCCATGACCAGATCCAATCGTCCGCTAAACAAAAGGACGAATTTAAAAAATATTTCCAACAACCAACCGGAAAGGCTGATAAAGAATGGCTTGGGTATGAGCTATACGTTCTGCAATGGCGGGACTTAAAATATCAATTGGTGGTGATTGATAGTATCCGGGCTGATACAAAGAGTCTTCTAAAACTTTCGGCCAAACTAGATGAGCAGTTTACTAAACGCCTATCCGTCTGCAGAAGTAATTTTCAATGATAGGCTGCTGCCAGATATAGCGTTTCCCGATTGGATATAGCGTTTCCCGATTGCATTCAATACCAGGATTGGGGCAACCATAAAGGATTGCCCCTACATCAATATGGGGCAATCCCACGCGTAGGGGCAATCCCTTGTGGTTGCCCAGCTGGGTATTTGATTTTTTTCCATATCGCGAAAGCCATCCGTCATCCGTCGTTTGTACCTAACCAAATCGGGAAATGCTATACTTTTCAGATTTTGGAGCCCTTTTAGTCGGGTTCCAATCCAGAAATCTTTTTCTGGAACTTGACGATGAAATAAGGAGGTGTATGTATGTAAATTGAATTAATGACTTGGAATTGTCCAACACGGTTTTTTGATGTTGATTTTGCTATAAGAGGTAAATTTATGTTACGCAAATTGTTTTATATACTAGCCTTATGGTTGTTCATTGTTGGGCAATCATATAGTGTAGATATGGCCTCTGAATCATCGGAATATGATGATACTGCCCAAGTACTTCAAGCTTTGTCTGGTTTAAGAGACACTACAAAAAAAGCTACAGAGGTGGCTCAAGAAGCGATAAACTCGTTGAAAAGCGATGACCTAAAAAATAATGATCAGGTCAAAGAGCGGTTTACGATTATAATCACAGGCGTTCAGGAGGAGCTCAAGAAACTCCAATCCGGGAGCGAACTAGATCATGCCATATCTGATCTAATCGGGTTGGCTGATTACCAAATTGATGAGCTGCAGAGATTAGGCGATGAATATGATGATCTAATTAAGGGTTGGAAGTCATTAAGATCGGACCTTAAGGCGATCTCACTGGAAATCAAGGAGAACAGAGAGCTCTTATATTCTCAGCTTACTCAGCTGGTAGAAAAGGAGCAATTTATTGTTCAACTTTTAAAACTGAGAATAGCTAAGAAGGCTGTGAGTGAATTGAAAAAAGTTGTTGAGTCGCTCAACAAGGTTCGAGTGAATCTGACCAAATGGACAGAAAATGCTGAAAATACCATAACGAGAAAAGAGGGCGAGGGCGAAAATTCCACAGCCGCCGGAAAATCTCCTCAGTAAATGTATGTACTTACTTATAATGCGAATTAAGGGCTGAACAAGCCATTGAAAAATAAGATGACTAAAATTAATAATTTGGCGTGTATCTACCAAGTGATTTTCTAAAGTATTGTTTTCATTAGATGAAAAAGTTTTAGCTCTTAATTCGCATTATAGGAGGAGTGCAAGCTACCTTGCCCTCCTCCAGACTCTCTTGTCATTCTTTCTGGGAATGACTAAGCCCATCCAACTACTATGTAGAGGTACTTTTATGAATGTATCGCAAAAATCGCTGTTAATGTTATTAGTGTGGCTCGTTTTAAGTGGTTTTACCCTTTTTGTTTCTGCTCAAGAACCGGTCGTGCAGAATGATGCAGCCTCAGAATCGGTAGACACGGTAGCCACCTCAGAGGATGAAGATAACGCAGAACCAACGGTCATAGACTCGATAGAAAGTGTCAAAGCCGTATCTCAATCGCTTAAAGATAGGTTTGATGGGGTCATGGAGGCACTTCAAAATTCGCAAAACTCGGAAGAAACGGCTGAACGTGAGTTGAATACCGTCAGCGAACTCGCGAATGAAGCGGTGTCGCTATTTGATGAAGATTCTGAGATATGGGTTTACACAACTCAACTGATTGACACCTATACTGCGAATGCTCGATATGCTCAGGGAAAGACCGAACAAATCCCAGTAGGTAGCCAGTTTGCTAAGCTGTGGCGAGAGATATCCGAGTCATGGCATCAAAAAAAGGCCGCGATGAAGAAGATACAAGCAGAACTCAGAGGCCTTCGTAAGAAAAATCAAAATTTACTTGATGAGTTGCCATTGCGAAAAGAACTCTTGATACAGTTCATTAAGTTGGGTATGGCTGAAAAAGCCCTGGCACAAATTAAGCTCGTGGTCAACGACATGCATACGATGCAAAATGGATTGACTAACATCATAGGAGGCATTGAAAAAGTGTCTCCCGGCAAAGCACCACAATAAGCTGCTAAAGTGGCAAAATATGGGCTAGTGACAAATCGGTTCACTAGCCCGATTCTCAATAAAAGGAGAGACAATATGTTCAGTCGTTTTTTGATGGTGGTGGTGTGTTTGTGCAGCTTGTCAGTCGAAGCAACAGAAGAACAGCTTGAAACAAACTCGGTTGTTGTTGATTCTGAAATCGTGATTGACTGCCAAACCTTTTTGAATTTCCAACAAGTATTGGTTGATGCGATCCGTTCAGCAGAGATGGTAACGGCATTACTTTCCCATTTTAGAACGGATAGGCAAGCTAACATGACAAAGCTGAACGAGGCGCAAACCAGGCAAGAATTTAATGAGTATCGACAGATTATTCGTGCCTATTCGGAAAAAATAATGATGCTAGAAAAGCAACAGCCAGAAATTCAAAAAAGCATCACTGTTATAACCGAACAATTAGAAAAGGTTAGATCACAGTTAGAACCTTCTTGTGAATTACCTAAAAACTCAGAACGAGTTGAGTAGTCTTCAATATGCGATTATTACATCACAATATCAGCACTCGCCCTTTAATAATCGCTACGCTATTAGCGATTCTGGTCACTCTGAGCGTCTATCAATTGATCGGACGTTATCATTTTTTGGAACCATTCCCACCGTTTGATCGTTATCTCTCGACACCATTGTGTGTGTTGATTTTTCTGGCCTTTCTGGTGTTATTGTTTTATTTTCTAATTCAATGGGTTGCCCTACAGTTCATCGATAAATATTTATTGACCAAAATGACAGAAAATGCAGCGACTAACATCGGGCTAGAATACTATACAAAAGCTCCGTTCCGTTATCGTTTTTTTATGTATTTTTCTTCACGAGATATAGAACTGGATCATATTTCAGAATATCTAAACGATTTAAAAATATATAATGATCCAGATTTTTATGTCAACCAATTGATGTCGCTACGGCTACGGCATTTTAAAGAATGTATCAGTCCGCTGGAATTTGGCATTTCGGCCTTGCCGTTGCTAGGATTTATTGGTACGGTCTATGGCATTTCTCTGGCGATAGAAGCCTTTGAACCGTTACTTCAAAACGCTCAACAGAACGATGCCTTGGCACAGAGCATGACAATGGTGTTAAGTCACTTGAGCATAGCTTTTGACACAACGTTAATCGCGCTGTGCCTCGTTTTAGTTGTGATGATCATGACGATTATAATCAAAACCAAATGGCAACGAATAGACATGGTTTATGAATCTGTCGTGCGGCGTACCTTGAAATCGATAACAACAACCAATTAAGGTAGAATTGTGTTGAACACATCTCAAACCAAACGGGTGGTTTATGCGAACCGTGATTTAGAGGACAACGAGGGGGGGGGGAATTTTTTACCTTTTTTAGATGTCCTCTTTTCAACGATGGGAATATTTCTGATCATTATATTTTTGCATGATCAGATATCGACTGTGCCAATAAAAGATATTCAGAAAATTGATACACTCATTGTCTGTTTGCCGAATGACAAGTATGAGTGGTTTGGAGCTAATTCTGATGACTCAGTCGAAGTTGATATTACAGAAGTAGAACTCAAGGTTACCACACTGGCTAAAACCTTGAATTCAAATCCTAAACTATTGATTGCGTTCACAAAAAATGGGATACACTCTAAACTGTCGTTGAAGAAATTATTCAAGAAACTATCGGAACAAATTCCGCAAAGCAAAAACGAGGCTGAAAGAATCACCGTTCAGCCCATCTGGTGGCCGCTGAATTATACTGATAACTCGTATTCAACACTGCTAGAACAGTGGCATTCTAGTCAAACTAGAGAGGAACGACATGAATGAAAGTCAACGCAACCAGTAGTTCGTTTATTGATGCCATTGCGAATGCCCTTGGCGTACTTATTATTGTAACTTTATTAATTGTTTTGTTGAGTCAATATTTTACGAATAAGGAACAACAACAAGACAACATTGTTAATGGGCAGCAACGCACAACAGTGGAACATGGCCGAGAATTTATAATTGGTGAAACCGTTTGCAGAAAAACGATTATTAGGCCTTGGTCAACGGAATATATCGTGTTGAGTGATCGTGTTGTGCCATTGAATAAACATGCCATTTCTAAAGCCATCATCGAAACCGGTAACCATTGGGGTCAAATCGATGAAGGAGAGTGGAGTATTTTCCTTGGTAAGAATATTAACCGAGATATCGACTCTTTTGAATTAACATTTGTACCTGATTCTCACGCGATACAAAAAAAATATTCGGCTTGGCAAAAATCGGAGTTGGAAACACTGCTCGCTGGCTTACCAACCAATTCTATCCTATTTTTCTTTGTGTATCCATCAGGAATGGAGGTCTTTGCCAGCTTGTATCCACTTCTTCTTCAACAGTCCGTGATTTTTCAAGCCATTTATCAACCTGATTCAACCTCCGAAGCTATCTTATGGCGGGATAGTGAACAATTCAAGACTTTTGAAATTGATTATTTCTGCTAAGGAGGCTCAATAAAATGACAAGTCATAAGGCATATCTGTTCTTGATGGCTGTACTGACCCTATTGATTCTGTTTGTTATTGGGATAAATGGTCGGCTGGCAGCCGATGACAGTCATAAATCGGCATTATTGCGATCTTGTGTAACAGCAACACCTGAACCGCTTGAAGAACGTTTCAACGCAATAGTTGAAGCATTGGAAAAGCATGAGCCTTTACCTGAACTGTGTGTCAAATTACATAACCAACCATTGCCGGAAAATAATATTCCATATATGGAGAAAAAAGTACCGCTAGGGGATACCGTGTTTATGCGTTATCCGGGCATTTTTTCAGGTACCCTCAGCGAAACGGTGGCCAGAACATTCACCGCCGTTACGCTTTCCAATGACATAGAATTCAAGCGGCAAACGCTCAAACAACTTACCGGTGCTGATCAAACAAACTTGGTACGTTATCGTGCTTGGCTCGAATTAGCGCGTTTACACCTTCGTAATAAAAACCAGAAACTGGCTTCTTCAGCCCTAGCTCAGGCACTGGGTATCACGTTAGACAACGACGATTGGAAAGCCGATGCACATTTTTTACAAGGTTCAATTCAGTTGACTCAGAAAAATATCAATGCGGCCCTGTCCAAGCTAGAAACCGCATTGAGCAGTGATCCAAACTTTATAGATGGCTACGTGTTGTATATTCATGCATTATTAGAAGCCTCGTTACAAAAAGAGACTTATTTTTCGCAACAAAATTGCACGAATAAACTCACGAAGCTGATGGATAGTATTGATATGATTGCTTGTGTGACAAATGATCGACATACTTTTGTACATTTGGCAAACACCATGGAGTCTTTACCTGCTGAACCCAAAATAAAATCGTTTATTGTTGGTTATGGCAATTTGTTGTCGGGCAATTATTTGACTGCTGAACAGCGCATGAGAAGTTTGCTCAAGGGTAAAACGACTCAATGGAATAGTAGTCCATGTACCCAGTTATTGATTAAGCAAGCTTCACAAGTTTTAGACCAAATTTCTTCTACATTAAAGCCGTGATTTCTTATCTACTTGCTCTTACTATCCTAATTTTAGGCATTTACTATTCAAAATCGCGTTTTTATACGCTATTAGTTGTAGGACTCACCTTATTAACCATTTTGTTCAGTTCATTTTTTTTAGAGTTCCAAAGCTTTTTGAAAGAAACATCCCTTTTTACGGTGAGTTCTAGCTATCTCATTTTGTGGAGCCTATTTGGATTTTTTATTATCTACCAAATTCGTCATCCTGAACAACAACAGCCCGTTGTGGGGCCTTTTCTGGGTGCCATTTGTGCGTTCGCGTTGTTTTCGGAAACAGAAAGCTTGCTTTTGTGGTTACGTCAGTCACAAGAGTCTATCAGTTTGTGGGAGTGTATTTTGTTCTGGCTTTTCATAAAGCAACTGACGATTCTGATTGGATTAGGAATCACTTTAGTACTAACCAGTCAGCACAAAGTGTTTCCTTGGATGTATCCATTTTTTTATGTACTGGTTGATATTGTTTTATTAAAAGGACAAGTCATTCAAAATAGCCATTTGGGGTCTGAAATTGAAACACTCAAACAATTAGGCGGTTTATTGCTAACCAGTTATATGGTGTATTTGATGATTATGTCAAAAGTTCGAGTGAACACTCTGATACAATATTCTTTGATGTTAGCAACTGTTGTCGTTCCATTTTTATTATCGGCGATATTAGAATTTTATTGGCCTTTACAATAAGACCGGCAAACAGAATGGACGAACCTCTAAGGTTTAGAAACCTTGGAGGTTTTTTTTTGTTTGCCAGAAATCCGAGTTATTTAACAAATCTGATTGACTGACTGAACTAGGGTACTTAAGCTTTTAGTCAACTGCTTTAGCGGTTGGCTGCTAAAGACGTGCAAAATTTAATTGGCATAAAATACTGGTTGCATTTTCGGTGTTGCTTCCTTAACTCCGTTTTTGTCCTTGAATATCACTAAATAACGCCGTTTGTGTACCAACAATTAGTCTTAGTCAGCGATTGAAGCACTGGTTTAAAACCGATTTTCAAAATATGTAAGCGAGTGTAGCCCTCGATGCTCACTCAACCACCATCGCAGGTATTATCCAACGCGAATTTCGTCCGCATCTTGCTCATTACGCGTTGCAATACGTGTGAAGGTGTGGTTTTGGCAACCGCCGCTCCTGCCCCACTATGTTCAAACAGATTAGGAGGACAAGCTAAGCCTTTTGCAAAATGCTTGGATACTTAGTACAATGCGCTCCGCTGAGACGGTTTCGGAAGGCCTATGTTTTTATGATTCGACTTCGGCAAAGCGGCAATTTTTAGCCGAATAAAAG
>Ga0233403_10001564_pt1 | contig 10609 bp, 9 predicted proteins | sample Na_oxic_1_MG_FD_179866 | JGI IMG/M metagenome (GOLD analysis project Ga0233403, IMG submission 179866) | Seawater microbial communities from Saanich Inlet, British Columbia, Canada - Na_oxic_1_MG | ecosystem: Environmental > Aquatic > Marine > Inlet | place: Canada: British Columbia | collected...
AAGAAATGCTTGAGAATTATATTGACAACATTGAATCAAAATCAGTCACAGAAATCTCTAAAGAAGAATTGATACACCGTGCTGATGTGATGTTATACGCGGCTAAAAAAGCCGGCCGTAATCAAGTCATGGTGTGGTGGTAATTTGATTTAGTCAATCATTAATAGAGTTGTAGAGTTGTAGGGGTGTGATTAAAAGTGCGGGGGTATACTCATTAGCCAACAGCTAAAGCAGTTGTCTAAAAGCTCAAGTCACCTAAAGGTGACTAAACCTATCTCTAGCGAGATTTTTAAGCCAAAAGCGCAAATTGACTGTTATAATTGTCGTGTTTTGTTAGTCACATAAAAGTAATTAACCTATCTCTAGCGAGATTTTTAAGCCAAAAGCGCAAATTGATTTATACTGTCCACTGTTATAATTTTAGTGTCTTGTTAGTCACCTTTAGGTGACTTAAGCTGTTAGACAACTGCTTTAGCTGTTGGCTGTTGGCTGTTGGCTGTTGGCTATTAAGGCTAGGTGGGTGTGTCCCCGCACTTTTAATCACACCCGAGTTGTATCGGCTACATGAAAAGTCCTTGTTAATTTGTTATAATAATTTTTCATTTAAAAATTGAACAGGATGGATCAGTTGTCGTGAAAAACTCTTTTGCATTGATTTTACTCGCTATTTTACTCGTTTTACTCGCTATTTTGCTACTCTCAAACCGCGGTGGTGAACCTCAGCAGCAGAGTATACGCTTTGCGCTGTCAACGGCCCCCGTCAGTTTAGATCCGCGTTTTGCGACGGATGCCACTTCGGCACGGATTAACCGTTTGTTATATCGCGCACTTGTTGATTTTGATGAGAATTTGCGCCCTATTCCCGATTTAGCCACTTGGGAACAAAAAAGCCCTACACATTACCGCTTTCATTTAAATGACAGTGGTCGTCAATTTCATAACAACATGCCCTTAACAGCGCATGATGTTAAGGCGACTTATGAGTTTATTTTGGAGGCCAAACACGCTTCCCCTCATCGTGGCTCTTTAAAATCAATTAAACAGATATCGGTGATCAATGCTGATACGATTGATTTTAAGCTTGAACAACCTGACACCTTGTTTCCAGGCCGTTTAGTGGTGGGCATCGTACCAGCAGCCCTGATTGACAGTCAACACCCCTTTAACAAACAACCCGTAGGTAGTGACGAATTTGAATGGGTTAAATGGCCTAGCGCAGAACATCTCTACCTAAAACGGCGCAGTGATGGACAACAGTTTGAATTTTTGGAAGTCAAAGATCCGACTGTCAGAGTGATGAAACTCATCAAAGGTGAAGTCGATTTGTTACAAAATGATTTATCGCCAGAACTGGTAGAATTGTTAACAAAGAGTCCAGAAATCAAGGTGACTAAAACGCAAGGCAGCAATTTCACCTATTTAGGTTTTAATCTGCAAGATGCCATTACGGAACAATTTATCGTGCGCGAAGCGATTGCTTACGCAGTCAATCGTGAAGACATCATCAAGCATGTACTCGGTAACGCCGCTCGCCCGGCCAGTAGTTTTTTATTACCAAACACACATTGGGCAGGCCATCCTGGCTTACCCAGTTATACCTACAACCCCGATAAAGCCCGCGCTTTGTTAGCACAAGCCGGTTTTAGCGACGAAAATCCCTTAAACATCAGCTACAAAACCTCTAACAATCCCTTTCGTATTCGTGTAGCCACGGTGATTCAGCAACAACTCTCGGATATCGGAATTAACATGGATTTACGCACTTATGATTGGGGCACCTTTTACGGCGACATCAAAGCCGGCCGTTTTCAAATGTACAGCCTCTCATGGGTAGGCATCAAAATGCCCGATATATTCCGTTATGTGTTTCATAGCAGCGCCATACCACCCCATGGCGCAAATCGTGGCCGTTTAAATGATCCAGAAATAGATGCCCTGATTGAAAAGGCAGAGCAAGCACCAACACTAGAAGCTGGGGCTAAACTCTACCGTGAATTACAAGTCATGCTATTGAAAACATTACCTTATGTTCCCCTATGGTACGAAGATCATGTACTCGCCACGCGCAAAAACATCAGCGGCTATCGTTTAGTAGCCGATGGTAATTACGACGGTTTAAAATCAGTTATCAGTTATCAGTGAACAGTTATCAGTGAACAGTTATCAGTTATCAGTTATCAGTACAACCCTATCACATTGGATCAACTATCAGGATAGAATGCTAATTTAACTGATTAGAGTTGTCCGAAAATAAGGGTTTTGTGAATTTAACTTTTCACATTTCACGCGCAAAACTTTTGCGTGAAAATTTGTTTTTATTAAGCAAAAATTTATTTACGGACAAGTCTAATTAAGTGATTAGTGCTAATTAATAATTATTAATCCAATTTATCAATAAAAAAAATCAGTGGTTGATCAGCTTAATCAGTTTTTCACGCTTTTACACTAAAGTTTTGCTTCGCGAAACGACGCATCGAAAAAGTATTTCGCGATAAAAACTTCTATAGTGAAAATCAGTGTTCTATTTTAATTTTTAATCCTTAAGTTTAGGCGCTTAAGTCTATACTTAGCATCGTCATAAAGTCGCTATTATATGAAAGACACAGCCAACAGCCTAAGTCTAAAAGCTCAAGTCAGGTGGTGGTGACTAACCAAATACGAAACTTATAACGGTAGACAGTATAGCTATTGATAACTGATAACTGATAACTGATAACTGATAACTGATAACTGTTCATTGATAATTGATCAAAGGAATAATGTCATACCGCTTTCGCGAATAAGCCGTTTCTAACTGAAATTGGATAGAGCAACCAATCGACTCTTCTAATTCGGCAATATGGCTCGATTCCTCATCCAACATCCTCTCAACCACTTCTGGTGAAGCTAATACTAAAATGTTTTGTGTCTCAAATTGTTTGGCATCACGCAAAATTTCTCTGAAAATCTCATAACAAACCGTTTCTACCGTTTTAATTGAACCCAATCCACCACAAGTTGGACATGCTTCACATAACAAATGTTCCAAACTGTCGCGTGTACGCTTACGCGTCATTTGTACTAAACCTAATGAAGACACTTCACTAATATAACTTTTAACATGATCTGATTCTAAACATTTTTCCAACGTGCGTAACACCTGAGTTTTGTGTTCAGGCTCCAGCATGTCGATAAAATCTAAAATAATAATCCCACCCAAATTGCGTAAACGTAATTGTCGCGCAATCGCTTGGGCCGCTTCCAAATTCGTTTTAAAAATCGTTTCTTCCAAATTACGAGAACCCACATAAGCCCCAGTATTCACATCAATCGTCGTCATGGCTTCTGTTTGCTCAATCACCAAATAACCGCCAGATTTTAATTGAACCTTACGATCTAAAGCTTTATTAATTTCTTCATCAATGGCATACAGATCAAAAATGGGACGTTCCCCAGAATAATGCACCAGAAGCGGCACTAAATCAGGGATAAATTTCTTTGAAAAATTCACCACCTCATGAAAAGTTTCTCGTGAATCCACCTTCACCTGATCAATATTTGAACCTTTCAAATTGCGGATAGTCCGCAATACTAAAGAAAAATCCTGATAAATCAATGAACAAGGCTTAGCATTGCTGGCCTTCTCTTTAATGTCTTTCCATAACTGACATAAAAAATCCATATCGGCATCTAACAAACTGTCTTCAGCCCCCTCAGCCGCAGTGCGGATAATAAAACCATACTGATCACAACGTTCTGATGGAGACACCGGCCTCATTACCAGCGTTTCCCCCTCACCTGGCGTTTCAATCAAAGTCTGATCCACCATACCCATACGCAGCAAAGCGATTTCCTTCAAACGCTGCCGCTCTTGAGGCGATTCAATACGAGTCGAAATACCGATCATGCTGGATGAATAAGGTAGAAAAACCAGATAACGTGACGGAATCGCAATCTCAGCAGTCAAACGTGCGCCTTTGGTACCTAATGGCTCTTTAGTGACTTGCACCAAAATGCTTTGCCCTTCGCGCAAGCAGTGATCAATAGACTGTTTTTGACTCGCTTGCTCATCAGCATGAGATTGAGCATTAAGCACATCTGAAAGGTGTAAAAAAGCGGCCCGTTCAAAACCAATTTCCACAAAGGCAGCTTGCATTCCTGGCAACACGCGACACACTTTACCCTTATAAATATTACCCACCACACTGCGTTGAAGAGTGCGTTCAATCGCCACCTCTTGAAGTACCCCATTTTCAACCCGCGCCACTCTGGCTTCATGCGGTGTCACATTAATTAAAACTTCTTCACTCATGTCACAATATAACCCTTTAATTTTGAAAGGGCGAACACGCAGGTTCGCCCCTACGCAAATCTTGTAGGGGCTACCCTTGCGTGTTCGCCCTCCCAGCCTTTCATTTTTCTTTCGATCAGATTTAACGATCACATTTAAAATTGCCCCGTGCGGAGCATCACCAGTGTACAACCACGAATCACTTCAATATCACTTTCTAAGGCTTGGGTTTCCAGTAAATCATTTTCCGCGCCAGGATTCATAATAATTCGATTCGGTTTCATTGAGAGAATCTTATCGATCAACGGTGTCGAACGCGCTTTACCCAGATAAAGCGTCAAAGTATCAACTTCACAAGGAATCTCATCCAAATGCTTGTAACATGTTTGCCCCTGTATTTGAGCAGACAGCGGATGTATAGGATAGACATGATGCCCATGAGTCAGCAAATCACGCACCGCTTGATTTGAATAGCGTTCTTTTTTTGGGGAAGCGCCCAGTACAACAACGTTTTGATTAGCCATAATGAATAATATAATAAATTAAATGTAGGGTGGGTAAGTTCGTTTCGACGCCCAGCGTCGAAACGAACTTGCCCACCATCTTGCCCACCAATAGCAGCAAAATACAATTAAATGTAGGGTGGGTAAGTTCGTTTCGACGCCCAGCGTCGAAACGAACTTGCCCACCATCTTGCCCACCAATAGCAGCAAAATACATTTCACGCAAAAGTATTTGCGCGCAAAAACATTTGCGTGAAATCTCATATAAGCCCACCAGCCTTCGAAACAAAATGTTAATAAACTTTTGCGTACCTACTTACAATCCTTGTAGTTATAGGTTTTTAATCCCTTCTTATATCAAATCCTTGTAGTTATAGGTTTTAATCCCTTCTTATATCAAATCCTTGTAGTTATAGGTTTTAATCAGAGCCAGTTGCCTATGAGTAGGAATGCGGCCCAATAAGCGGGATGTCTGAATCTTTGTTCACTGGCAACTTGTATTTGTGCTTTTTGTAAAGCCTTGGCCTTAGAAAGTGTTGGTTTTTGCAAATGGGTATAGAATGCTTCCATGATTTGGGCAGTTGATTCGTCATTGACAGACCAAAGACTGGCTAACGCGCTACCTGCACCGGCCTTAATGGCAATTCCAGCAAGTCCTAATGCCGCACGTTCATCACCAAGAGCAGTTTGACAGGCGCTCAGTGTGAGTAATTCGACAGGATGATCACGTTTACTGATAAGCTTTTCAAGCCTATCCATAGTGAGCTTGTCATCGTAAGTCAATATAAAAGTGTTTTTGGGGTTCTTATCAAATTGGCCGTGTGAAGCAATGTGAACAATTTGATAAGGCGTTTGGTTCAGATTCTGTTTGAGCCGTTTCAGGGTAAATGCTTGATCCAGAAATGCGTGACTTTGCGAAAATAATGATTGAATACTATTGAGTTCGTTTGGCACGTTCAAAAGCGGTGGAAAATCTTGCACCGCTTCTGATAAACCGTTTAGCATGATGTGTACATTTTCTTTGGGCAATGAATGTGGGTAAGTGAGATATAAGCTGGGTGTGGTGCCGAGCGCGTATTCATGGACTAAAAAAGTCTTACCATTAAATAATCCAGCCATTGGAATGAGGCGCAAGGCACCATCAGGCACCGTGATCAAGGTGTCAATTTGCCGACGAGTCAAACGCGCTTTTATGGGCCCAATTAACCAATCATAAAGTTGACGAGATTGACGGATAAATCGCCCACTGACTCTATTTTGAATATTGTGGTGCAACTTTTTCGCCGTTTTTGAAATCTCATCACCTGCAACAGCTATCGTTGTCCGACAAATGCTATCCGAAAACTGGAGTATTAACTCAGTGCGTTCTGGAAAAAGAACAGGATAGAGTACAGCAGTGTGGTTGTCTAAATCAGGGATTTTGGCTTCATGTTTTAAAACCGATTCTTTTCCAAAATAATCTTGTAATTCAACACGTTTTGCACTTTCGAGCATCCCTGGAACTTCTCTTAATTGGCCATTTTCCAGCAAGGTATCGACTAGCTTAGTGTAGGTAGGTGCAATTTGTTTTTGAAAACGTTCTTCTTCTGAAACGGAATCAGTTTCTCCCGTTTGAGGCGAGAGATATTCAAGGCCTAACCAAGCGCCTGAAATTGTGATGATGAGAGGTAAAAAGAGTCTTTTGAACATTTTCATAATGATAAGGTTTTAGAAAGATTCAGGGTGGTGGGAAAATCTCCAAAGTTTGGTCAATCTTTGGCAATTTGTGATTTAAAAGCTTATTCCTGCAATTTTCGTGATTAAAATGTTTCTTTTTTAAAGCAACACAGAGAACACAGAGGTTCACAGAGAACCACAGAGGTGGATAACTTTGTGAAACTCTGTACTCTGAAGTGAACTCTGTGTTGGAAAAAGCACCCAGATTATCTTGATAGCTTGGTTATGAAACTTCTCTCTTGACAGCAGGAAGCGTAAACCAAAAGCGGCTACCTTTTCCAGGTGTACTTTCAACCCCTACTTTGCCACCCAGTTTTGTAACAATGCGATGGGCAATTAATAGGCCAAAACCAAAACCTTCTTTTTCACGATGTCTATCAAGTCGTGTCGCTTGGGCAAACAGTTTTGACACTTCTTCCTCTGTCATGCCTTCGCCATTGTCTTTTAGCCAATATTCAACCATGCCCTCTTTAACCTCAGCCCCAATTTCAAGAGAGGGTGGGGTGCCACCGTACTTCATGCCATTGCTCAAGTAATTCGTCCACACTTCTTTAACCCAGATAGGATCACCTAAAGCATTGGGTAGTTTGTCAGCTACAGTGATTGAACCATAATACTTTTTCTTAGTGGATTCAAAGTCTTGTGTGACGGATGCAACACAAGAGCGCATATTGAGTGATTGAGTCTCTACCTTCTCTTTTGAAATGATCGCCACTAAGAGTAATAGAGAATCAATGATTTCAATCGATTTCTCACCAGATGACGTAATCACTTGAAGGAAATGACGGCCTTGCATATTCAGTTGTTTGTCATGGCTTTGTAATAGCTGCTCAGTAAATCCCAAAATTTCACTGATGGGATTGCGTAAATCATTAGCCATTGAACGGGATAACGCTTCTAAATCAACGTTAGTCTGGTGCATATTTTCAACGCTTTGATCAACTTTATCTTCAAAGCTATTGAGTAAACCAGTGAGTTGTTCAGCCATGACAGAGAAGGATAGCGCCAATTCACCTATTTCGTCTCGTCGCTTAATGTCAGTTGAGAGATTCCAGTTTTTCCAATCACCACCGCTTAATGCCTTCACATGTTGATTCAGTAGGCGAATCGGTTTTGTCACTTTTTTTGCTACCACGATGCCTACAATAATCGCAACCAGAACCGCAAGCAGTGATAATCCCAATGTCCAGAGCATGTTATCCTTAATGCCTTCAGTGAAATCGCTATCTGGGATGCTTACCGCAATTAGCCACTGGATGCCCAGCCCCTCTTCGTAAACTGATAACTCTGTTGTTCTACCGTCTAATTTCAATAAAGCTTGACGCTGTTCTTCTGCGAACAGTGAGATACTGTTCCATTTAGCCGTGATGTACTTGGCAACCGATTGAATAACCGGACTTCTGCTTTTATTGGCAGTCAAGGGATGTGTATCCCCTGCTGAAAGCGGAGTATTTGTGGAAGCGGCAACGAGTTTACCGGTATTATCCATAATAAACGCCATCCCGGTTTTACCGATTTTCATTTCTTTCATCAAATCAGAGATTTGAGACAAAATGAAATTGGCACCAAACACACCGCGCAGATTATAATCTTCATCATAAACTGGCACAGCATAGGTAATCTGAAGAACATGTCTATGGGCTGACACGTAAATATTGGACCAGGTAGGCTCTTCCATCTTTTTAGCCTTTTTGTACCAAGGGCGATGACGGGGATCATATCTTTTCGTTTTACGCTCAAGATGTTTAATGCGATCGCCGAACTCATCTATTTCATAAATGTGTCGTAGTTCTTCCGATTCCGCATCACGGATTTTGAGAACGGTTTTATCCTGCATCCGCTGAACACCAACGAAATGCCCTTGCTCATTACCATAGAAAATATAAGGCACATCAGAGACAGTCAGTTGATGTTGGAATTGCTTAGCAAGATACTCAAAGTTAGACGTATCCAGTTGGGTATTCAGCGCATTAACCAACTGAGGGGCTTGTAAAAAATGCTCAATGTGTTGCCTAATCCGGGCCGAAATTTCTTGATGAAGTTGAGTGCTAATCTCACTCACAGCCCGTTGTCCATTATAATAGGACACCCCAATGATCACCATTGCAAGCAACACAATGAGAACAACTAAGGGGATTGTGAAAAGTGTACGAATAGATCGCGTCATAGGCTAATCTCCAATTGTTAATGAGGTGTTTTACCAAAAGTAGGCGCTTTACTCGTTTGTAGTAGGCGCTGTTAAAAGCTGAAAAGGTGAACAAAGCTTAGCAAATAAACAGATGGTCGTGTGCCTACTACAAACTATTAAAATGATGGTTGTGTTGTCATGTAGATGATGAAAGTCATCAGATAGAACGCTGATTAAACTGATAATCATGATTAACACTGATTAAAAAAATCAGCGTTAATTATGACAAGAGGCAAAATTAGGGTACTATTCTATATCATTATCAGATTAAAATCAGCGAAAATCATGACATATCAGCGTTCTATTTTACGATTGACAAGCGTTTTGTGGGAATGCACCACCAATCGGTATCTAAAATACCAATTCTTTGGATATCATACCACATGCCATAATGTTTAGTGATGCGAATTTGTACTTTTAAGTATGCGTCGTCATTCGCCTTGGTAAAAAAGTATCAGCATATCATGATCACCTTGATATTTAATTTTGTCAATAGCATAGTCACCCGTTTTTAAAATCAAAGTGTGTTTTACTTCAGTGGCTTGATTATCATAGTGCCGTTGCACCCACGATAACATAAGCGTCTCTAATTGAAAATAAAGGCACAGTCATCTCTCTAAATCTTCCATATCCTGACGATCTTTTAACAAAGTACCCAAAGAGGGCAAATCTGCTAAATTGCCTTGCAATTTATTCTTTAACATTTCTTCTGAGTTGGTTTCCCTCACCAAAATCAAGACACGCAACCACACCAAAAATTCTCCCGTTGCTGGCTTTTTGCGACAGTCTTGTCTGCGTAATTCCCAAAATCGTTTGCTGGCCAATTCAATAAAGCCGCCACTGAGTTGAGCAAATTCATCCTTGCGCTTTTCTAACACTTTTTTTAACAACTCTTCATCAAAGCGAATATGGTGATAAACGCAGCGGCGCAAAAAGGGTTCTGGTAGGCGATGTTCACTATTAGAGGTGATAAAGATCAGTGGATATTGTTTTTTATCACGAATGGTGATGGTTTCTCCTGTTTCAGTTATGGTAAAGGCCATTTGATCCAGTTCCAACAGTAAATCATTAGGAAAGTCTCTCGGTGCTTTGTCAATTTCATCAATCAGCACCACGCGGGGATGTTCTGATTCCATTGCTTCCCATAAAGCCCGTTTTTCTATATAATTTTTTTTGTCAAGCACAGCATCTGGCTTGGGCAAGTGGGCATCATGAAAATATCTCACAGTATCAAAATGATACAGTAAATCTTTAGCCGTACTATCGGATTTAACCTGAAAATGAATCACGGGTTCAATGCCTAATTTATAGGCAGCATAATAAGCCGTTTGGGTTTTGCCAGTACCGGGTTCGCCCGTAATCAGTAAAGGCATTCCAACGGCAATGGCCGTATTGATAGCCGTTTCTAAGCGTGTACCAGGGATAAAACGTTTTGCTTCTGCGGCAAAAGAAGTATCCACTTCTAAAAATGGACGCTTTGCTAAAATATCAGGATTTATGCTCTCTTGTTGTTCATCACAAATCAAACGAAAAGGGTATTTATTCATAATTGTTCGGATTACAGCTCAGTTTCTTGTAGGGTGGGTAAGCGGGGGGCGCATTCCCAAAAAAAGGATCATTTTGCTTTCATAAATTTTGCGGCCTTTTTGGAGTGCAAAATTCATTTTGCGGCCTGTTTTTCGTTCCAAATTCATTTTGCGGCTTTTTTGGAGTGCAAAATTCATTTTGCGGCTATTTTGGAGTGCAAAATTCATTTTGCGGCCTGTTTTTCGTTCCAAATTCATTTTGCGGCTATTTTGGAGTGCAAATTCATTTTGCGGCTATTTTGGAGTGCAAAATTCATTTTGCGGCTATTTTGGAGTGCAAAATTCATTTTGCGGCTATTTTGGAGTGCAAAATTCATTTTGCGGCTATTTTGGAGTGCAAAATTCA
>Ga0233403_10001565_pt1 | contig 10608 bp, 2 predicted proteins | sample Na_oxic_1_MG_FD_179866 | JGI IMG/M metagenome (GOLD analysis project Ga0233403, IMG submission 179866) | Seawater microbial communities from Saanich Inlet, British Columbia, Canada - Na_oxic_1_MG | ecosystem: Environmental > Aquatic > Marine > Inlet | place: Canada: British Columbia | collected...
AATCAATGGTTACAGATTGGGATTGTTAGCACTGGTGGTAAAAAAGATGGGCCAATGTGTGGAGGGCCAGAAGCTTATGGTATCTACACGCGAGTATCAGCCTATCTTGATTTTGTCCTTAAGCATGTTCCTTTACCAACTATGAGCGGGATTTATGATGGTGCTTGGACTTCACCAGCGTTACCAAACACTTTTGTGATGTTGAGAAATACGGCTGATACGATAGCGGTTGTTTTTCTGAACGAAAATGGGCAAAATTGGCAAGCAATGCTTGGCCCTCTGACATATCCAACGATAACTGTAACGAATTTTGTCGCGCCGGCTAATCTGATATTTGAATTAAAACCCACAATCACCGCTTCAAAACCCATTCGTGAACTTAATCTGACCGCCATAATGTGCCGCCCGGCATCGGAAAATGGTGAAAATGCTTGTTTATTATCAGAAGGTAGCACGATTAAACTTAAGAAAATTTTCTAGGCATGACAGACCTGACAGGTTTCAAAAACCTGTCAGGTCTAAAACTTAAAAATCTTGAACAATTGCAGTATATTTAAAATCGCTGGACCGGATTTGAATCCCGTCCAGCCAAATTATGGTCACCGGTTACTTGAAACTTCGATAGGCTGCTCACCATTGAAGTAGATGGTGCCATTTTCCTTGAGGCGATACCCAAAGTAAATTTGGGCTCGAACTGGTACGATTAAACCTTGATAGATTTCGACCGTCTGGGTTTTCGGTAACACGACGTTTTCTTGGCTACCAACCAAAGTAGTAAATTCACCATTCCAGACTTGCAGGCGTTCTTGATCGTTAACCATTAAGAACTGTGAAATCGCTTCTGATACATTATCAAGTACCCCAGCTACTACCAATATATCCGCTTCTTGACCAACGTGAGCGGCGGCAACTTCAATTTCACCCCGAATGTCCACGATTTTAGATGGGGTTGTGGCTAAGCGGGTTTGGTATGCTTGCTGGTTTACCGAAGCTCCGCCTCGGAAAATAACGGTAATACCGGCCATATCATTGAGAGTGGTGGCACTTAGCATACTGCCATCCGCTGTAACTGCCATACCTCGTCCTAAATTGGGTAAAGCCGAAATATTGGCAGATTCACTCTCATCTGCTGATGAAATAATGGTATATATATTTCCAGTTGGCGCGGAATCTGACGTAGATTTCTCTGGCGAAGGAGCCAGTTCTCTTTGGGTTTGAGGTGGAGTTGGAGCTTGGCCATCATTATCAACCACAACCAAAGTTGCCCGATCCGGTACACCTATACTGGCTCCACCAGTTGGCTCGGTCAAAACCAACGGAATGGTTTTTAAATCTTCCACTTGGCGATCATCAAACAGCATTATGGCAATGGATTTAGCACTACTATCCCCATCCACCCAGATCAATTTACCGGCACCACCAATATAGTCAGAATTAAGAACGGCGGTACCGTTATCGAGTATCGTATATTGCACCGACACTTCACCTTCACTGCCACCAGTACGAATCACATTTACAGTAGTTAGTATGCCCATGTCTTCGCTGGCGGGGTAAAATGCGGCGGAAAATTGTAATTTGCCAGCACCGGGATTTACTACCATTGCGGAATCTGTTGCGGTGGCAGGATTTTCCGTCAGGGCCGGATTTTCCGTCAGGGCAGAATTTGCCATCGTGGTGGAATTTGCCGATGCTGAACCACCATCAGTAATAATCATTGTGGTTTGTGCCAGTGAGCCTAAACTGGCTTGCCCAGTTGGATTGAACAACATAAAGTTGACCGTTTCTAGGCTTTCGGTTTCATCATCAGCAAGAATAGTTAAGGGCAAAACTTTAGGCTGCATATTACCATCAGCCCAAGTTAAGGTTCCAAATCCACCAGTGTAATCAACTCCGGAGATTGCGGTACCATTGGCAGTAGCGGAATATTGAATTGAAACATTGCCTTGGCTATTACCGGTGCGAGTTATGGTAATGCCGGAGAATTCACCATTACTTTCATTGGCAAGATAGGTTGTTAAGGCAAACTGTAAGGTTCCGGCTTCCGAAGTACTGGATATTCCAGTTGGAGATGTTGTAACCGAATTTGGCGTTGTCACCGGACTTGGTGTTGTTACCGGACTTGGTATCGTCACCGGGTTTGGCGTTGTTACCGGACTTGGTATCGTCACCGGGTTTGGCGTTGTTACCGAACTTGGAATCGTTACCTGACTTGGAATCGTTACCGGACTTGGAGTCGTTACCGGATTAGGTGTTGTAATTGGTTCCGAGGTTGTCACTGGATTAGGTGTTGTAACCGGATTTGGCTCTGGGGTTGCAACATCATTATCAGTAATATTAATTATTGTTTGAGCCGGGCTACCCAAACTTGCGGAGCCGGTTGGATTGGCAAGCATTAACTTAAGGGTTTCGGTTTCTTCAGCCTCACTATCATCACTTATACTTACCGTGAACGACTTAGCACTGCTATCACCATCAACCCATGTCAACGTACCACTCGCATTTGTGTAATCATTATTCGCCATTGCAGTACTCTCTCCAGTTGCAGAGTATTGTACTGATACTTCACCATCACTGCCACCAGTGCGAGTCACGTTAATAGTTAAGTTGTCGCCTTCTTTAGCCGTATAACTTGTAGTAGAAAATTGCAGAGTTCCGCCAACGCCGGCTTCGTCATTATCAACAATAGATAAAGTGGTTTGGGCTTGACTACCTAAACTGGCAGAGCCCGTTGGACTGAAAAGCATTAATTTGAGAGTTTCGGTTTCTTCAACTTCTTCATCATCACTTATACTTACCGTGAATGATTTAGCATCATTGTCACCATCCCCCCAAGTCAAAGTACCACTGGCATTGGCATAATCGCTATTCGCCATTGCAGTACTATCACCAGTTGCAGAATATTGTACAGACACTTCACCATCACTCCCACCAGTACGAGTAATACTAATAGTTGAGTTATCGCCTTCATTAACCGTATAACTAGCAACGGCAAATTGTAGAGTTCCGGCAACCCCGGCTTCATCATTATCAGCAATCGTTAAAGTCGCTTTAGCTGGAGTACCCAAAGTCGCATTGCCAGTTGGATTAAACAATGTCAAACTCAGGCTCTCACTTGCTTCAACGTCCTCATCATCAATTAAACTTATATTCAATGACTTAGCCGTAGAATTACCATCACTCCAAGTTAATGTAGCAGCTTCGCCAGTATAATCGCTTCCGGCAATGGCACTACCACTTATTATATATTGCACCGATACTTCACCGTCGCTACCATCGATTCGTTCTACACTAAGATTTAAGGCAGTATCACCTTCCATAGCCGAATAAGTGCTGGCAGAAAATTGCAACACACCCGGCACGGGTTCCGGAGCCGTTTCATCATCGACAATTGTGACGGTTATTTGGGTTGGACTACCGAGTGTGGCCGGATATGTCGCCGTTCCACCAGTTGGATTAGACAAAGTGATAGTAAGCGTTTCATCGCCCTCAAAATCTAAATCGTCGGTGATGAATAGTTCAATTGCTTTGGCACGTTCATCTTTATCTATCCAATTTAAGGTGCCGCTAGTGTTGGTGTAATCGGTTCCACTGGTGGCAGTGCCACTAGTGGTAACATAGTCAACCGAGATTGCCGAGTCACTTCCGCCAACACGCTCAACTAAAATTGTTGCTTGCCACTCCGTTTCATCTATACTCGTCACACTAGTCGCAAATTGCAGTTGCCCCGGTTGAATTGGCATACCCCCCTCCGGAATCATTTCCACATTCAATTGAGCCGTACCTTGGCTTGTATCTATTTCAACCTCTTGCGCTTCATAGCCGGCAACCTTAATTTTGGCCCGCCGCCGTCCATGCGGTAACAACATATTATAGCTACCTTGATCTTGGTACATATCCGGATCCGGTAATGGATTGCCGGATTCGTCAAGCAGCGAAATTTCGGCACCACCTATCGCGCTGAAATCTAAAGCACTGGAAATATGTAAACTGCCTATACCGGGAGGGGCATTGGTGTTATTGGTTTTAAACGCAAACGGAGTACTGGTAGTTTTTTCTCCAAACGGATCAACCGCTTCAACTTTCCAGTAATAAGTGGTTTGGTCTTTTAAACCGGTACTTTCATCATTGACAACCACTTGTATATGCTCATCAATGTAGGCCATTGCAGTGGTTAATTCTTCCTGTTGATAAGCTATGGTACTGAAATTTTCGTCCTCTGACAGGATTAAATTGTAAGTCACCGGGCCATCTGTATCCAAACTGGGTTGCCACACAAACAGCAAAGTGGTTTTTGGCTCTTTACCCTCACTATCTTTACCATTGACATCTGGGAATTTTAACTCAAAACTTTTAGGGCCAGTATTTCCCTCATAGTTTTTATAAATTACCGAGCGTTTCAGCGGAGAAATATCTAGAGTTTCATTGTCACGCACAAAATAAAATGCTTCGTACATGCCCGCCTCAATAAACTGATCAAATTCTCCGGTACAAGCATCTAAAGCACCGCTACAAGTCATATACACTCGTGATAATTCGGGAATTTCTAGCTGTTCACTGGTTTCAGTACCACCAGAACTAAGAACCGTAGTTGGTTTACGAATATCAACCGGAGCGGAAGCGACACTACCGCCATCGTTTACCATTGCTTCTAAGCTAGCTTTTTCTTCAGAAGCACTTAAATAAAGGGTTTTGGTGACACTCATAATTTCCGCTGGTTCTTCTGCCGAATTGGTGTCAGTATTTAAGTTGATACCCAAGAGCATTTCTTCGGCTTGGTGACCATCACTGGCCGCTGAAAGACTATTGCTGCCTTTGCCATCGCCATCATCATCTAATAACGGGTGTTGCATAGCATCGTCATAGAAACGGTTAGTGGCATTAGAATCACCACCTCTGCGAGTGAAGGTTTCGGTTTTTTCAGTCGCAAATTCAAAGGCTTGTTTAAAATTATCGCCATCGTTTAGGCGTTCAAAAAATTCTCCCATAAAATATTCACCACTGCGAACCCCATCGGGTTCATCGGGGCCTTTGTAGGATTCTTCTTGGGCCGTCGCACTGGTGATGATTATGCGCCCGGCATTTACTAGAATTTTTGGATCAGCCGAATCCGTGAAGGTTGGCTCTTGGCTTAACGCCGAGATAAAACTGCCAGAATAACAATAACCAAGAATTGCAATACGCGGTTTTTTAAGGGCACTGGCATTCGCAGTTGCTAGATTGGTTTCAAAATTAGTCAACCAACTAGCTAATTCCGTTGGAAGAATCACATCATCACCGGTATCGTTATTATCGCTATAGATATGGAAATCACCGTCAAAGCCACCGTGATCAATCATAATTATATATAATGGGGCCGGAGTGGTTACCATACTCGTTTGGATACTAGCAAGGGCCGCTTGGATACCAGCTTTGGTCGGTTTTTTCTCAGCGATAGTAGTGGTTTTATCGCCAATAATGATTTTATTGAGAGTGGTGTTATTATCGGTGATGTTGTAATTGAAGTAATGAATATTGGCTGGTTCAAACCGGCGTTTTATAAGAGTTTTGTAAATCCGATTGGTGGTTTTTTTGTGAGCCGCTAAACCTTCTTCATTTTTGAGTTTGCCGTGTACCAAAATGGCATAGCCGGCCGATGCTCCCACTAATACCGCTTCTGTGGTTGATTTTGACTCGGCTAAATAGCGGGTACTGGCAAATGTGGCTTGGAAACCAAAAGCACCATCTTGCTCGGCAAACAGACTTGGCAGCAAGGGTAAATCATTATATTCAAATTTAAATTGGCCAGTATTTGTATTAGTTATAGTTCTTTTAAGCTCTCGAATTTCACCATTAGGAAGGGTAATGTTTAAGATAATCTCACGTCCCGATAAGTCCTCACCGGTTTCAGGAAAAACGCTTAATTTGCCCGCGATTTCAAAGGTATCGGTACTGAGAATTGAGGCTGCACTGGTTTCAAGGTGAAGGCGGGTAAATTGTTCTGGGGTGTCAGTAACCGTGATGCTGGCAGTTTCGGTTTCGGGACTTAATGCATAAGGGTCAAGTTCAGTATCGGTAGTGTTAACGGTGCCACCATTTGTTCCACCGCCGGTTAATTGTTCCCATGCACGGAAGGTTATGCCATTTTCGATGACACCATTGTAATTTGCTTTGGGTAGAAAGCGAATACGTGTATTAGGTTCATCAATTAACAAGATAGCATCTGTCTCTGAAGGAGTACCAAAAGCCGTCCAATCAGCTCCGTTGTCAATGGAATATTCCCAAGTACCATTGGTATTGTCTACCGCAGTAACAGCAATACCTTCTACTGCATCATAATCACCATCTTTAATTGGATTGCCACCAGCACCAGTAGCTAACATATCAGCTAGCAAAGTACCAATATTTTTAGCTGGATCGATATCTTCATCAACAGCAGTTAGTTTAGTAGTACCACCATTATCCAACACAATGGGACTAGGTATGACCCTAAACAAGTAAGTGTTTATATCACCTATGAGGGAACCATTAGTTGCTGACGCATTGTTTAAGGTGGTTTCCATAATTTCATCGGTGGCAAAAGCTCGAAGGAAGTAAGTTCCACGCTTTAGTGGTTCAATTATTGTAGCCTCACCACTCCGTTTACTAGTCATGTCGGCTTTAGCCCAATCACTATTTCCATGCACACTATTAATTTGATAGTAAATTTGGGCTATATCATTCGTTGTATTAAATGAAACAACTGGTGATTCTAACTGATTAGTTTCATTGTCAGGTAGGGGATTAATGTTCACTGGCAATGGATTAGGGTGAGTAATTGCTAAAGGTGCTATCAGCGTTTTGTAGCTACCATTAACAACAGAACCATTCATTTTCATAGTTATAGGTACGTATATTTGGTTAGCCTGTGAATCAATATTTATATCTAATGGTATTCCGCTCACATCAGGGATATTTGTCACAGCAATGGTATTTGTGCTTAAAGTACTGCCATCAATTACTGTAATGTTGTTACTGCCATTAGCTACGTAGATTTGGTTAGTTTGCGAATCAATAGTTATAACGGGTGAATATATTTCCGCTATAGGTGATGGCTCTACCGCTATGGTGGTTGTGTCTAAAGTGTTACCATCAATCACCGTCACGTTGTCACTATTCCTATTAACCACGTAGATTTGATTAGTCTGCTCATTAATGGCAAAGGCTTTTGGATAGCTTCCTACAGCAACGATGTTTGTAGTATTAGTGTCACCATCAATTACTGTCACGTTGTTAGCTTGAGAATGAACTACGTAGATTTTGTTGGTTTGTTCATTAATGGATATGATTGAAGGAATAGAGTTCATGGTAATGGTAGTTTTATCATGATTATCACCATCAATCACCGTTACATTGTTAATTGGACCATCAAAAACACCCGCATAGATTTTATTGGTTTGGTTATTAATAGCTATCGATCGTCCTCCTTGCATGTCTGCTAGTGGGTATCCCACAGTAACATGGGTTATTAGCGCATCACTGGCACCATCAATCACCGCAATGAAGTGGGTGTTCCTAATAGTTACGTAGATTTTGTGAGTTTGCTCATTAACAACTATATCGTCTGGGTAACCTTGTTGCATACCAATGGTGGTTGTATTATTATCCTTATCAATCACCGTCACATCGTAGTTAAAAAAAATCATAAACTAGATAGGTTTTTTGGGTCTGTTTATTAATAGCTGTAGCTATAGGACTCGGATCGTTTGAGGCTGGGAAGGTGATTGTACCATTAATGGTACCACCATCAATTACCATCAGGTTTTTACTATCTGCACTAGCAGGGGCTTTGGCTACGTAGATTTTGTTAGTTTGCGGATTAATTGCTATAGCGTTTGCAGAAGTGGTTCCGATGCCAATATTAGTTGTGTTTAAAGTATTGCCATTAATCACTTTCAAAAAATTACTTGTACCAACCACATAAATTTGGTTAGTCTGTGGATTAATGGCTAGGTTCGTCGGGATACTTCCAACATCAACAGTAGTGGTTGTATTATTGTCGCCATCAATCACCGTCACATTTTTACCAAAATAATTAGACACGTAGATTTGGTTAGTCTGCGGATTAAGGGCTATAGCTTGTGGCATGTATCCCACATTAATTTCAGTTATTACCTGATTATTATCGCCATTAATCACTGTCACGTAGTCACTTTCAGGTTCAACCGGCAAAGTTGGTGTATCATCATACCAGTTAGAATGGGGATTAGTTACGTAGATTCGGTTAGTTTGCAAATTAATAGCTATGGCGGTTGGTTTATTAACCACATTTTGACCTTTTTTCTGCACTGATACCCAATTAGTGGTGAGATCATCACCATTAATCACTGTTACAGAACCACTTGAAGCATTAGCCACATAGATTTGATTCGTTTGCGGCTTAACAGCTATAGATCTTGGTTCAAAACCAATACCTTCATCTGTGGTAAGGGTTGTAGTTGTGTTATTATCACCATTAATCACTGTCACAGAATGACCATTTGCATTAGCTACATAAATTTGGTTCGTCTGCGGATTAATGGCTATGGCCAATGGCATATCTCCTACCTCAACAGTGGTAGTTGTATTATTGTTGCCATCAATCACCGTTACATTGTCGCTATCCGAATTAGCCACGAAGACTTTATTTGTTTGCGTATTAATGGCTATGGCTATTGGCCCTTCTCCTACTTCAACAGTGGCGATTGCATTCTTGCCATCAATCACCGTCACGTTGTTACTATTTAAATTAGCTACATAAATTTTGTTAGTCTGGTGGTTAACTGCAACAGCGTATGGCCGTGTTCCTGCGACTACCGTATCTAATACGTTTTGTGCTAACACCAGTGGAGATATAAGCAGTAAAGCTATTGCCAAGATAGCCGGTAATGGGTTTGTTACCCGGTTGCGTAAGATTAGAATTGCATAAATGAAGATGCGCTTAATTAAAGTAATCATTGTTGTTCTCCTAAATATGTTTGCAGATTTAACGGATTTTAAATTAAGTTAAGTCCAACCTTTTTCCTCGTTCCCACACGCCGGCGTGGGAATGCGTATGACGCTCGCTCTAGCGTCGCGGTTTATAAGAAGGGACGCTGGCGCGTCCCGACTGGGTTCCCACGCCGGCGCGTGGGAACCAGAATCAATCTTTCAATATCATAATTATCCTTCCACTTTCAACTTCCCACACTCGCACCGTATTATTCCATGAGGCACTTATTACTTGCTTGCCATCGGGGCTAAACCTAACTTGCCAGACATTGCTTTCATGGCCTTTTAAGGTTTTGATTGGTCTACCGGTTGCGGTTTCCCACAAACGCGCCGTACCATCACTGGAACCAGTCACAACAATTTGGCTATCGGGACTGAAGGCAGCGTGGTGAACTCCAGCTTGATGTTTACGCTCCCATAAGGATTTACCGTTCCGCGCATTCCATAGCCGAACCGTGTTATCCCAAGAAGTGGTGACAATATATTCACCGTCGGGACTAAAGGCGGTATACGCAACCCCGTTATTATGGCCGCTAAGGGCTAGGATTTCCGGTCCAGTGTAAGCATCCCAAAGCCGAGCGGTTTTGTCCCATGAGGCAGTGATAATATATTGGTCATCCGGACTAAAAGTCGCACGTTCAACCATATTTGTATGGCCGGCTAACATAGCGATTTCCACACCAGTTTCCGCATTCCATAACCGCGCGGTATGATCCCAAGATGCTGTAACTATGCGCTTACCATCATGGCTGAAAGTGGCGTGTTGGACTCCTTGATTATGGCCCTCTAAGATAAATAGAGTTTCACCACTGTTAACATCCCAGAGCCGAGCCGTCTTATCCGCAGAAACGGTGAGAATGCGTTGCGCGTTGGGACTAAAAGTGGCGTATTCAAGCGCACGTTCATGGCCACTAAATACCATAACTTCTTGTTTAGTATCAACATTCCAGAGTCGGGCGGTTTTATCATGCGAGCTAGTAACCAGCCATTTACTATCAGCACTAAAAACGGCTGATTTCACTTTTGCCGTATGGCCAGTTAACCTAGCTAAACGATGACCGTTGTTCGCATCCCAAAGGCTTACATGACCGGCACTTGATGCAATAACAATTTGTTCGCCATTCGGACTAAACTCAGTATGCCAAACCACTTGTTGGTTTTGTTGCTCTTGGGAACTATCATCTTCATAGCCAATTTGGAGTTCGATAGGTTGTTCACCATTAAAGTAAATCGAGTCATTTTTCTGGAGACGATAACCAAAATAAATTTGAACATGAACTGGCTCGATGAAACCATGATAGATTTTGAAATTCTGAGTTTGCGACAATACGACTTCGTTACCTACCAAAGTCGCCAATTCACCATCCCAGACTTGGAGTTGGGCTTGGTCAAGCATTAAAAACTGTACTGTTCCGGCTACATCATCCAGCACTCCAGCTAATACCAATATATCCGCTTCTTGCCCAATGTGAGTATTAGCAATATCAATTTCACCCCTAATTTTTACCTTATGAGATGGCGTTGTGGTTATGTTTGAATGATATGCTTGACTACCGCCTATGGAAGCACCACCTCGAAAGGCAATGTTGATACCGGTCAGTTCTTCAAGGACATTAGCATTAA
>Ga0233403_10001566_pt1 | contig 10608 bp, 14 predicted proteins | sample Na_oxic_1_MG_FD_179866 | JGI IMG/M metagenome (GOLD analysis project Ga0233403, IMG submission 179866) | Seawater microbial communities from Saanich Inlet, British Columbia, Canada - Na_oxic_1_MG | ecosystem: Environmental > Aquatic > Marine > Inlet | place: Canada: British Columbia | collected...
TCGGGGGTGCGAAACTTGAGAATTTGATTTGACAGGAGTTTGCAAATGAAAAGGCTTATCATCATACTTTCAGCTTTTTTTTGGCTTATGCTTGCGGCTCAGATGACGGGTGCCGCTGAAAAGACGGTTACGATTGCAAACATGTCTTGGGAGCCTTATTATGGTCAGTATCTGCCCAATTACGGATTTGTGCCGGAGATCATAAAAGAGGCATATGCGCGCACAGGATATACAGCGGAGTTCAGTTTTATGTCCTGGACCAAGACGCTTGAAGATGTCAGACAGGGAAAATATGACGCGGCGGCCACTGCATCCTTCAATGAGGAGCGGGACAGAATATATTGGTATTCTGATTCCTATATTGAAAGCCCGGTGGTGTTTTACAAACGGAAAAACGAAAAACCGATGTCCTGGCGCAATCTGGAAGATTTGAAGCCCTACAGAATCGGCGTGGTTCGCAGTTATGTGTATTCCCCTGAATTTGACAACGCGGCTTTCCTGCAAAAACGGACTTCCAAAAATGAGCTGCTGAATATGAAAAAACTGCTTTTGAAACAGGCGGAACTGATACTGATTGACAAATTCGTGGGCCAGTACATTATAAACAAAAAGCTGGTTGCCTCTGAAAAAAATGTGCCGGAAATCATATATCCCCAGCTGGTTTCGGACAAACTGCATCTGATATTCTCAAAAAATGTGCCGGATGCCACGGAAAAAAGGGATGCATTCAACAGGGGGCTGAGGGAAATTGTGAAAGACGGCATCGTTAAAAAAATTCTGGCCGCACACGGTTTGGGAAAATAATTTTTCAGGGTTGAATTCGCTTGACAATTTTTTTTTTTTTTATTAAGCATCATCTTTTACACAAAATGTAGCCCACGATGTTATAAAAATATTTTATAAACATTGATAAAAATAAAAATATCAAAGGAGAACAAAAACGAATGGCAAAACTAGTTGAACCTCATGGCGGGAAAGGACTGGTCTGCTGCCTGCTCGAAGGCGCGGAACTGGCAGCTGAAAAGAAAAAAGCCGAAGGACTCAAAAAGATTCCGGTTTCCCCCCGTGAAAACGGCGATCTGATCATGCTGGGCATCGGCGGATTCAGCCCCCTGACCGGCTTTATGACAAAAGCCGACTGGAAAAGCGTATGCGAAAATTTTCTGATGACCGACGGAACCTTCTGGCCCATCCCTGTCACCCTGTCCGCATCAAAAGAGGATGCCGAGGCCATTGCAGACGGTGAGGAAATTGCACTGTATGATCCCGAAGGCGACATGATCATGGCCACCATGAAGGTCACCCAGAAATACGAGATGACCGAGGCCGACAAAAAATTCGAGTGTGAAAAAGTTTACATGGGCGAAGGCACTCCCACGGCTGATGAATTCTGGAAGATCGCCGGTGATGAGCATCCCGGTGTCCAGATGGTTATGGAACAGAAAAATTTCAACCTTGCCGGCCCTGTGAAAGTTCTCAGCGAAGGGGACTTCCCCACCAAGTATGCCGGTGTCTACATGAGACCCGCTGAATCCCGTAAGAATTTTGAGGAAAGAGGATGGAGTGAGGTTGCAGCGCTTCAGCTCAGAAATCCCATGCACCGTTCCCATGAGTATCTCTGCAAAATTGCTGTGGAAGTGTGTGACGGTGTTTTCATCCACTCCCTGGTCGGCAACCTGAAACCCGGTGACATTCCCGCTGAAGTCCGCGTAAAATGTATTGACGCGCTGGTGAAAAATTATTTTGTGCCGAAAAATGTCATTCAGGGCGGATATCCTCTTGATATGCGTTATGCCGGTCCCAGAGAAGGCCTGCTCCATGCAACCTTCCGTCAGAACTATGGCTGCTCCAAGATGATCATCGGCCGTGACCATGCCGGCGTGGGCGACTTCTACGGCATGTTTGAAGCCCAGACCATCTTTGACAAAATCCCGACTCCCGAAGAACCCGGGAAAGCCCTGCTCTGCACTCCTCTCAAGATTGACTGGACTTTCTACTGCTTCAAGTGCGACGGCATGGCCTCTCTGAGAACCTGCCCCCACGGCAAGGATGACCGCGTTCTCCTCAGCGGAACAATGCTCCGCAAGGGCCTGTCCGAGGGAACCGAAATTCCCGATCATTTCGGACGCGAGGAAGTTCTGGACATCCTGCGCGAATACTATGCCGGGCTCACGGAAAAAGTTGAGATCAAAGCCCATAAGGCGGCCACAGGTTCATAATTGAAAGCAGTTCAGTTTGATTTTGCTATGAAAAAAGGGAAGCGTGCCGGGCATGTTTCCCTTTTTTTATCCTGATTTTTCGGAATTTAAACATCAATCCTCAGAAAGGAATTTTGACAAAAATGCAGAATGAAAAAGCAAACGCGGAAGCAGCAGAAGACATGGCAGATGAACTGTCCGGAAAGGACACTGAAAAAATTCTCAGGCATCATGTATATGCCTCACTGGGAGTCGGCCTGATACCTATTCCGGTGGTGGATTTCATCGGCCTGACAGCGGTTCAGATCAACATGCTGAGAAAAATTGCTGGAGTATATGATGTCCCGTTTTTCAAAGACACGGTGAAGAATGTCCTGTCCTCTTTCGTTGGCGGGGCAATTCCCACGGTGGCAGGTCCTCTGGCGGCAAGTATGACCAAAACCGTCCCTTTTGTGGGGCAGCTTGCCGGTGCAGTCACCATGCCGATTGTTGCCGGAGCCACCACTTATGCGGTGGGCAAGGTGTTTATCCAGCATTTTGCCTCGGGCGGAACATTCCTGACCTTTAATCCTGAAAAGGTCAAATCATATTATGAGGAGATGTTCAGTGAAGGAGAAAAAGTCGCTGCGGAGATGAATAAAAAAAAGAATTGAATCACTCTCAGATAAACTGCTCCGGGGATTGGTAAATCCGCCACAAACCGCTCCCGGAGATTGCCAAATCCGCCGGAAATGCCCTTAGGTGATTTCTAAAAAAGAATCTCCCACTGTATATTTGCCGCACGGGGTCCGCAGCCCGTCCGCTTTTTTAACCACGAAACACACGAAAATTATGAACAGAACATTCCCGCACTTTTTTGTATCTTTTTGTATCTTTTTGCTGTGTGCGGGACAAAAAAAGAAACCCGGCTTTTTTTTGTTGGACTCAGGGGCCGTCTGTCCGAAAAAAAAGCCGGGTTTCCCGCCTGCACTGTTTTTTGTCCTGCACATAAATATTTTTGTATCTTTTCGTGTGTTTCGTGTGTTTCGTGGTTAAAAAACAGGTGGCCGGGGATATCCGTCAGTTTTCAGACAGACGCTCAGTGGGATATCCTTTTTTAGAAATCGCCTTAACTGCTTCCAGGCGGATTGCCAAATCCGCCGGAAATGCCCTTAACTGCTCCAGACGGATTGCCAAATCCGCCGGGAATGTCTAATATTTATTTAACAGACGAGCGAAAACTGAAAGGAAAAGCCAATGGAAAAACAACCCAAAAGAACGCTTTTGCATGACTGGCATGTGGCGCGTGGAGCCAACATGGCGGATTTCGGGGGATATGAAATGCCCCTCTGGTATACCACAGGCGCTAAAAAGGAACACCTGGCAGTTCTCTCCGGCGCGGGCATGTTTGATACCAGCCATATGGCCATGCTGAAAATCAGCGGTTCCGATGCCTCTGATTTGCTTCAACTGTGTTTCACCAAAGACCTGAACGCGTGTGTGGGACAAAATAAAACGCCGCTGTCTCCGGGCAGATGTGTTTATGGCGCGTTTCTGAATGCGGACGGCACCGTCATTGATGATGCCATTGTGTATCAGGCATTCGGGGAAGAGTATCTTGTTGTGGTCAATGCCGCCATGGGCGGCGAAATTGCAAAAAATCTGATATCCCACAGAGGCGGTAAAAACACAGAAGTCACTGACCTTACAGACAAACTTGGCAAAATGGATATTCAGGGGCCTGCATCTGCCAAAATTCTGAGGAAAGTTCTGGCCGAACCTGAGAAGGTCTTTGAAAAAATGCCCTACTTTTCCTTCAGGGGACATTTTGATGCAGCCGCCTCCCCGGAAATCCCTGTCCGCCTTTCCTATTCCGGGGGAGATGGCCCCCCCATCCTGCTTTCCCGCACCGGCTATACCGGAGAATTCGGTTTTGAAATTTTCATAGCGCCTGAACATTTTGTCAAACTGTGGGAAACAGTGCTGGATGCCGGCAAAAGCTTTGATCTTACGCCATGCGGCCTTGCAGCCAGAGATTCGCTCAGAGCCGGCGCGGTGTTGCCGCTTTCCCATCAGGATATCGGACACTGGCCATTTATCAACAATCCCTGGCCTTTTGCTCTGCCTTACAATGATGGTCAGACTGATTTCACCAAATCCTTTGTGGGTGGAGACGCTCTGAAAAACGTCATTGACTCTGAATGCACCTATCCTTTTGCAGGCAATGATCTTCGCAAAATTTCCGCTGAGGACCCGGCAATTGTCACGAATGAGGACGGCAGAGAGATCGGCAGGGTCCTGACCTGTGTGACGGACATGGGCATCGGGCGTGCCGATGACCGGATTTACAGCATTTCCAGCCCGGACAAGCCGGAGGGATTCAAAGCCAAAGGGCTGTGCTGCGGTTTTGTGAAAGTGAACACCATGCTGAAATTCGGGCAGACTGTGGTGCTGAAGGACAAACGGCGGAAAATCAAAGTGAGGATTGCCGAGGATATCCGACCTGACCGCACGGCTCGCCGGCCTATCAGGGAAATGATATGAAGTGCCTGTCGTTGTAGGGTGGGGCTTGCCCCACCAGTTCTGCGTTCCCAAGCCGGAGCTTGGGAACGAGATGAATCCGCAAATATTAAGGAATTATCAAATGACAACGCATCAATTCGGAGGACAAATGGACTGAGGAAAAATTAAATCGCATAAAAAAATATCTGAGTGCCTACATGACTATTTTTAAAAGCAATCCAAGAGCCTCAAAGTTGAATACCATTTATCTTGATGCATTTGCCGGCACCGGCTACCGAAATCCTGAAAAAGCAGATAGGGATTCCTTGCCCTTCCTTATTGACGACAATGATGCAAAAAAACATTTTCAACCATTATTGCCGTTGATTATAAAAGAATAAAAAATGACAACAAAAATTGAATGGGTAAGGAATTCTGATGGAACTCAGGGAAAAACATGGAATCCTGCCACAGGCTGCACGAAAATCAGCAAAGGATGCGATAACTGTTATGCTGAACGCATGGCAAAACGCCTGGTCGGAAGACATGGATACTCAAAAGAAAACCCGTTTCAGGTCACTCTGCATCCGAACCGCCTGTCTCAGCCTTTGAAGTGGAAAGGCAGTCATATTGTTTTTGTTTGCAGCATGGGGGATATCTTTCATAAAAATGTCCCCGAAGACTATATCTTGCAAATTTTGGATGTAATAAAGAAATCTCCCAACCATACTTTTCAGATATTGACCAAAAGAGCCGGACGCATGTTGCAGGTCAGCAAAAAAATCGGAAAATGGCCTGACAATGTTTGGATGGGGGTTACTGTTGAGTCAAAAAGCTGCACAAAAAGAATAGATCGCTTGAAACAGGTGAAATCCACTGTCCGGTTTCTCTCATGTGAGCCGCTGCTTAATGATCTGGGCGAACTTGATCTTAAAAAAATAAACTGGGTGATCGTTGGCGGTGAGTCCGGTTTCCGGGCAAGGCAGATGTCTCCCGAATGGGCAACAAATATCAGAGACCAATGTCTGAAAGCCCAAATTCCCTATTTTTTCAAACAATGGGGAGGAGTTAATAAAAAAAAAGCGGGAAGATGTCTTGAAGGAAAAGAATGGAATCAGATGCCTGAAATATCTACGCCAAAATCATTGAACTTTTAGGTTCCCAAGCTCCGGCTTGGGAGGTTCCTGCTTCCTGTATCCGGCAGGCAGGAGTCGTCTATCACCCTGTGTTCCCAGGCCGGAGCTTGGGAACGAAATGAGAGTTTGGGAGCGAAATGAAAAAGATGAAAGCCCTCGTCAAGAAATACGCCAAGCCAGGACTCTGGATGGATGATGTTCCCGTGCCGACCCCGGGAAAAAACGATGTGTTCATCAAAATTCACAGAACCGCCATCTGTGGCACCGATGTCCATATCAGCAACTGGGACCCATGGTCACAGAAAACCATCAAAACGCCCGTGGTCATTGGCCATGAATATGTGGGAACCGTTGCAGGATTCGGCAGCAATGTCCAGGGCTTCAATATCGGCGATCTCGTGAGCGGGGAAGGGCATATCGTATGCGGGAGATGCAGAAACTGTCTTGCCGGGCGGCGGCATTTGTGCAAATCGCCCAGCGGCGTGGGCGTAGACCGGGACGGCTCCTTTGCCGAACACCTCTGTATTCCAGCGGTCAATGTCTGGCTGTGCGATCCCAAAATTCCCAAGGATATCCTCGCGTGTTTTGATCCTCTGGGCAATGCAGTTCACACCGCACTGACCTACGATCTCATTGGTGAGGATGTTCTGATCACCGGGGCCGGCCCCATCGGACTGATGGCATCTGTGATATGTCGGCACGCCGGTGCGCGTCATGTGGTCATTACCGATGTCAATTCCTACCGACTTGATCTGGCACGGAAAATGGGCGCGGTCCGTGCAGTGGATGTGAGAACTGAAAAACTTGGGGATGTGATCAGCGAACTGGGCATGAAAGAGGGCTTTGACGTGGGCCTTGAGATGTCGGGCAATGCCCAGGCCCTCAGAGATATGCTTGACAGCATGTATCACGGCGGCAAGGTCGCTCTGCTGGGCATTCATCAGCCCGGGACCACCATTGACTGGGATGTGGTCATATTCAACGGCCTGACTCTGACAGGCATTTACGGCCGGAAGATGTTTGAAACCTGGTATAAGATGAGTGCCATGCTGCAAAGCGGACTGGATATTTCAGCAGTCATCACCCATCGTTTTAATTACAGGGATTTTGAAAAAGGCTTTGAACTGATGCGTTCCGGGAATGCCGGTAAAATTATTCTGGATTGGACAGATGATGAATAAGTCGGCGTTTGTCAGTATCAGTTTTCCCAGAGGAGTTCCCAAAAATTGACATATCCCCCTGTCAAGGGGAATTCGGATTTCAGGTTTTATTCAATCATCAAGTTTTTTTCTGTCGTGATCGGCTCGGAAAACCTGCTCACCGGGTGCCAATCCTGATGATTAACGGGATGCTGACAAACGCAGACACACGCAGTTTTTTTATTATCAGCGTTTTCACCTGAAATACATAGCAAAGGTAGGACTTTTCCCCTGTTGAATACACCTTCCGCCCCATTGATTTATCCGCTGGTTTCATATAACTAAGGCTTGAATCTTTCAGAAAATTTTTGGAAATTTCGGACTGAATTTTCAAACTTTTCGATATCCTGACTGCTGACAGGAAAAAAACTGATAACAATATGAATCCCGAATTTTTCCGTGCCGCTTAAAAATCGGCACCGCTGACTTATCGGAAATGGAGCAGAAAATTGACATTATTCTGGAATATAAGAGAAGTGCTCAGCCAGTCAAACCGGTTGAGACGTTCCTATTATGAACTGCTGAGGGATCAACTGGATCAGTTTCTGATTCAGTATGCGCTGGTGGATTCCTATAAAAATTTTCAGTCCCGGGGACTTCCTTATCCTTTCGTTGAAAAACGGGAATTGAAACCACGCGCCATACTGCCGGATATGGAGCATGAATCACATAATGCCTTCCTGATAATTTTTGTGGAGGATACAATTCCGGCCATTCATAAAAAATACATCCGTTTTTTTGATGTGAACAAAACCACCAAAACAAACCTTCTCCGTTCCAGAAGCCTTCCCCTTGCCGATGAGTTTGATAAATATCAGAAGTATCTGGAATCAGCGCAGTTTTTTGATTTCCTCAAAATTCTGCTTCCGGTTGATTACGCGCTTCTGATTCAGCGGGATGCCGCCAGTCAGACAAGGGAACGCTACAGCCTCACGCATTTTCATGTCCGAATTGACTGGCCCATTGCGGATGCTGCCGAGGATATGGCCCGAACCCTTCGCTATATCTCCAAAGACCTTTATGAAAAAGGAGATAAATATGCGGAGGATGTTCAGAAAAAATTTTTCGAATATTACGGCCTTCCCATGATGGTGGGCGGCAGAAGAACCGCCGCGGTTGTGGCTGCACAATATCTGAAACGTATTCCGTGCATTTCCACGGTTTACGCGGGAAGCAGCGAATCAAGAGCATTGCTGCGGATTTCCGAAAGAGGTGTTTCAAAAATGGTGCTGATGAGATTTTCATCCGAGGAGATCGGGCAGATTGCTCAGGCAAACAATTTTGAAATCAGCACTTTCAGAAACAACTATGTGCTGGCTGATGACAACATATGTATTTTTCAATCCACCTATTCCTACACAGATCAGGCCAGACCTCCGGATGATGGCAGGCTCAGGGAAATCAAACCGGACCTGAGATGGTTGAGCGTTGTAACTCAGCAGCTTCTGCCTCTGCCCGATGTGTGGAAATATCCTCCCCTGTCTTTGAATGTGATTTATTCCTAACCGTTTTGTCCCATAAATATAAATATATAGTTTCAAAGCTGTCCATAATAGCACAATTTTTCATTTACTCTGCGCCTTTGCGAGATTTTGGGGTGACATGTTTTTTCTGATATCTCCCGCAAAGGCGCGGAGGCGCAAAGAAAAGCGGGGAAACCCGCCTGCCGAGCCTTTACTCTGCGCCTTTGCGCCTTTGCGAGATTTTGGGGTGACATGTTTTTTCTGATATCTCCCGCAAAGGCGCGGAGGCGCAAAGAAAAGCGGGGAAACCCGCCTGCCGGGCCTTTACTCTGCGCCTTTGCGCCTTTGCGAGATTTTGGGGTGACATGTAAAAGTGGGCAAAGGAAATTAGCCAATTTAGACGGCCTGCTTTGAGGGTGTCCGTATGGGCTGCCTGTCTCACAAAGACCGCCTGAAGGCGGAACTGCAAACTTGAGATTTCGCCGCGGTCTCCCCGTTATTTGCGGTCAACTCTCTCATCATCGCAATTTCATCACAGTCCGGGAATTTTACGCAGATAATGCAGTCCGCCCATATTTTCAGGGGCAAATCTGACCGTTCTATCTGCACAAAATCGAATTTCCTGAAAAAATCTGGCTGATAGGTCAGGGTGAAAAGTTCTTTTATCCCAAAAGACACTGCTTCGGAAATCGCTGATTTCATAAGCTCTGCTCCAATTCTCTTGCCTGTGTGCCCGGGAAGCACTGCCAGAGAACGTATTTCCGCAAGGTCCTCCCAGCAAAACTGCAACGCGCAGCATGCCACAATTTCATCATTTTCAATATAAACCCAAAAATCTCTCACATGGTCGTACAGTTCGCTCAGGGGGCGTGAAAGAAGTTCTCCCCTGTTACCATATTCCAAGAGAAGCCCGTGAACTGTTTTTATATCTTTTATGGTTGCTTTTCTGATCATCTTATCCTGCTTTTATATTCATTATCGGCATAGGCGGCGTTTTCTGCGGTCTCCCATTTCCGGCTTAGGCGGATTGGCTCGGATTTGGCAATTCCGGATAATAAGGGAGCTCCCAGAAAATAATATACCTGAAAAACACTGCCTGCCCCCTCGTTCCGCGGTTCGGCAAAGTCAGGGGGGATTTCAGCGGCCCGGCATGGGCAGTTTGTTTTTTGGGAAATCCCTAACGCAATATTTATGATAATGGTTATGATACTTTTATCGGAATCAATCCTCTTTTTGAAAATTTGTGAGAATCCGGTCTGATTTCCTAAGAAATATTCAGCATGACACTGTGCATATTGTTCATCCATCCTTTGACACAGATATGGGAAAAAATCAAATGCAATCTGAAAAAATATTTTTTCTGTTCTCTGTTGACATTCTTTTTTTTTACACGATAACAGATTATATGCTGTGCAAAAATGATTTTTGCCTGAACGAAAATCGTATAATCACTGCTTATAACCGATATCCTTTGTGTAATATACCCGATCATAACCCTTGAACATTTTTTGACAAATAAATGCAGACCTTGGCTTAAAGAAAGAATTGGAAATCCGGAACTGTTCACCGCAGGAAAAATGAACTGGCATATTTTATGGGCTGGATTGACAGGATAAAGCTGGAAATCTCCCAGAGTACGGCAATCCTCTCCCGCAGAAGAACAGGGAAGAGCGCCTGCTGGAACGGCTTTACAATATCACGTTTGACAAAAATGACGGGTTCCCTTTTACTTTGAGATCAGGGAAACAGACCAGTGGCTGGCGGATTTGGCGGAGGAATTTTTTCTCACCTTTGTTTACCAGTTCATAGCCTTCGGAACAAGAAAGGCGGAATATCTGGACATCAGCCAGATGGGGAGCCTCGGAGATGCCGCGGCCGCGGCCCGGAAAGAGGGATTTGAATATCTGGGGGTCTGTGGCAGACAAGGTTCTGGAAATGAGCGGACAGGAAAAAACAAACCGCCTGTGGAACACTGTTAGAGAACTTCCCAGAATGACCGCAGCCACTATACACATTTTTAAGATTTTCTTATGAAGCCTTTGTTAACAAGCGTTCATAGAGGCTTCGATCCGGGCGGTTTTACAGAGCAGCCGTCGCAGAAGCCAGTTGTACTTTGACTTAGGAACAACTT
>Ga0233403_10001567_pt1 | contig 10587 bp, 8 predicted proteins | sample Na_oxic_1_MG_FD_179866 | JGI IMG/M metagenome (GOLD analysis project Ga0233403, IMG submission 179866) | Seawater microbial communities from Saanich Inlet, British Columbia, Canada - Na_oxic_1_MG | ecosystem: Environmental > Aquatic > Marine > Inlet | place: Canada: British Columbia | collected...
TTGAGTTCTTAGATGGGTGTCGTAGCTTTGATTATGTTGAAATGTATATTTATTGGTATGTTCAAAATATAGTAAATTCTGAAGCTTTAATTATGAACTCGGCAGTATCAGCATCAATCCTCACTGACCGATATATCCATGGCCATTCACTCAACACAATAATGACTCATTATCAATTAGCCAATAAAAAAGCCGTTATTAGCGCAATAAAATCAGCATTACAAAAAAATTCTAAAACGTAAAAATTAAATCATCCAAAAATAAGACAAAAAAAACGACCCGAAGGTCGTTTTTTACGTTCTAACACACGGTCTAACAGTCTAGGATGTCACCTAGATTGTGATACCACGATTCTTTGCTTTTTCTTTGATGTATGGCGCCCATGCTTCAGCATTACGACGTAATTGCTTAGACTTCTTAGCTTCAAGTACATACTTATATGCAGTACGGAACTTGTTCTGATAGAAGTTAGCTTCCATTAAAGAAAAGTGAATACGACCTGGCTCTTCGATACCTAATTCTAACGCTTTTTCAAACGCTACAACCGCACCTTTATAATCTTCAGCAGACATCAATAATAGACCTTGCTTACGATATAAATCAGCGTTGTTCTCGAATTTAGCAGCAATCTCATAATACTTTGCAGCTTCTTTATGCTGTTTAGCAGAATGGTGGGCATTAGCCAGTAACGAATAGTTAGCTTCGTCCTTTTTAATTAAGCCACTGTTGATATGCTTTTCTAAGATCTTCGTCGCTTTGTACGGAATATCATTAGTTGAGTATAACTGTGCTAAAGCCTTAAACTCAGACGCTTTAGTCAAATAACCTTGGTTATTGGCCATTTCAAAAGTAGATAATGCCTTCTTGTAATCTTCTACAAGCATGTAGAAGAAACCAAGTTGTGTCCACCAACGCGGCGTATCAGGAAACTGACGAACAAGTTCTTCAGCAACTTTTACCGTTTCAGGGTAGTTTTTGCGCTCATAATATGAGGTTAACTTTAACACGTAAGGGTTTTTATTAACTTTTCCAGCTTTAGAATATAACGCAATGGCTTTATCCGCAGGAGCAATGATTTTATCAAGTTGCTTTAACTCATAAAAACCTTGTGCCATACGAGTATAAATTGCAGGATCTTCTTTACACGTAAAGTCCATCCATTTGTTATACCATTTGATCGCAGTCGCATACTCTTTCTCTTGTAGGTTTAAATCACCTAGTAAGCGAAGAGTATCAGCGTGTTCACGGTCATTCAGCACCTTAGTAGATACCGACGCAGTTAAACGCACATTTGCTTCTTTAGCACGATCTTTTTCAGCTGCTAGCAAGTTACCAACAAAACGGTCAACATATGCCTTGTCAAACGTATCTGAAGTCTCAATGTCGATTAAGATCTGAATTGCTTCAGCGATTTTATCTTCATTATAAGCTTCAAATGCACGCTGTACTTTTTTACCTGTGCGCTCACCCACTATCTGTGTTGTACCACGCTTATAGCCTGGACATTCAACAGGTAGTACTGGAGCAGGTGCGGCCTTTTTAGCCTTGCTATCTTGCGCATGCGCAACATTTGCAAGTACCAAAGAGGATGATAATGTTGCAGCAACAACTGCTACTTTAAATAAATTCTTCATTATGATTTATCCAATTTAAAGTCTAGTTGAACCTTCATACCAAATTGTTTTTCAGGTTTCCCATCAACAATTTTAGGCTTGTATTTCCACTTACGCAAAGCTCTCTTTGCTTCTCGGTCGAATACACGCTTAGGTTCAGCTTCAATTACATCAACATCTTCAACACCACCTACTTCATTGATAGTGAATGACAGTCTTACCCATCCTTCTTTACCATCACGAGCAGCTTGTACTGGATACTTAGGTTCGATACGAACGATAGGCGTAGCATCACCATCACGACGCATTGCGCCAACTCCACCTAGGTTTATACCAACACCGCCAGTATCAATACCAGGAACGTTTAAGCTGAAACCATCCGCATCTGGATCCACATCATCAGGCTCAGTAGGCTGCATTTTAGGCGGCTGCTGAGGTGGTGGTGGCGGCGGCGGTGGAACACGATTACGCGTTTGCGTTTCGTCATCCGGTGTACTCATTACAATGTCGATCACCGGTGTATCTGGCACTTCTTCTGCCGGACGACTGGTGTTTTCAATCAACTTGGCCATGACTACAAACAAAGTAAAAGCAATACCGGCGCCAATTAGAATAGAAACTATAAAACGTCCCATTATTAACCCCTTGTTGCGATAGAAATCTTATCGATTCCCGCATCTTTAACTTGATCCATAATCTCTACGACTAATCCGTGCTTCGCTTTTTCATCAGCTTGAATTATTACGTAGTCTGTAGGCTGTTCGGTTAGAAGACGTTCGACATTGGCACGTACAGAATCAGCATCCACTTGACGCTTATCTAACCAGACGTCTCCATCTTCAGTTATCGCAATAAAGATGTTGGCATTTTTTGGCATAAACGACTCAGATGCTTCTGGTTTATTTACTTCAATACCGGCTTCTTTTACGAAAACTGTCGTGACGATAAAAAATATCAACATGATAAACACGATATCGAGCATCGGTGTCATATCAATTGCTGCATCTTCTTCTTCTTCTCTGACTTTACGAGCCATAATAATCTCTCTCTAGTGATGAGGCAGGCTATCGATAAGGTTTTCGCGTGCCATCTTCGCTTTAGCTTCTAAGCGAGAGCTCACAAATAACCCTGATAATGCCGCAACCATACCCGCCATTGTCGGGATTGTTGCCATTGAAATACCTGCCGCCATCAAACGTGCGTTACCCGTGCCTTGAGCTGCCATGGTTTCAAATACTGTAATCATTCCGGTTACGGTACCTAACAAACCAATGAGCGGACACATAGCCACTAACGTTCTAATAATCAACATACGTGCGTTAAGCGCGTCTGACGCTTCTGAAATCCATGTATCACGGATTCTATGCGCATACCATGAAGTAGTATCAGCTCGAGCGTCCCAACGGGCGATAATATCACCACGTACTTTTGGGAACACCGATGTCAAATACCAATAACGCTCTACCATCAATACCCACATGAGGAAGAGCGCGGCAGCAACGAAATACAACACGTCACCGCCGGTAGCGATAAAGTCCCTGACAGATTCCCATAATCCAATCAGGTAATACATATTACGCTTTCTCCGACTCTGCGTGAGTTGCAATAATACCAGCAGTCTGCTCATCTAAGATATGAACGATAGACTTGCTGCGTGAAGCTACAATGCTGTGAGTTAAGATTAATGGTAATGCTGCGATAATACCTTGCGCAGTTGTTACAAGTGCCATTGAGATTGAACCAGCCATAATACGTGGGTCACCAGTACCGAATAACGTAATTTGTTGGAACGTCGCAATCATACCTAATACCGTACCTAGTAGACCTAGTAACGGAGCAATCGCTGCGAAAATCTTAATGATGTTGATACCAGAATCAATTGATGGCAATTCACGTAAAATCGCTTCATCTAATTTAAGTTCAAGATTTTCAGTATCAGCAGACTTGTTAGCTTGATATACCTTAAGGATACGACCTAGTGGGTTAGCATCAGAAGGGCTATCGATGTTGTTAAGCTGAGCGCGCATTTTGCCAGAGACTAGTGTTAAGGTAATTACCTTATACAAACCAATCAATAGACCGATAGCAAGCATAACAGTGATGATATAACCAACGATACCACCAGCGTGGTAACGCTCCATCATTGTCGCTTTTTGCTTCAATAGACCTAAGATAGAACCACGTGATGGATCTACAAAAACAGGAATGAAACCGCTGTTTGCATCGCGAAGATCTTGTGCAGATGAAACCATGTGACCATCTGGTTGACGACCTAATGGAACAACTTGATTGTTCGCATCATCATAGATTAAGTAACCTTGCTCACCAACTAAGTTGAATGTACCAATACGGACTACTTCTTGTTCAGCAGAACCACCATCAAGGCTGATTACGTTAGCTTTGAACTTAGAAACACGACCTGATTCAGTCATTTCAGTTTGTAGTGCAAACCATAGGTCTTCTAGTTCACGAATGTTTGGAAGACCTTTAGAGTCTTCAGACATGCGCGCTAAGAATACGTCACGACCAGGAAATTCAGCACTAACGATTGATGTAGAAATACGACCAAACGCTTCAGAAGAAGCTTGACGTACCACACCAAACATTTCACCTAACGTACCGGTTGCTTGGTCTAATTCAATAGATTTTTCAGAAAGAGTGACTTCGTTATCAGCATATTGCTTGGCTAAACGGTCACCGCGATCTTGCTCGGCTTTTAATTCACGCTCAGCTTTGTTTAACAAGGCTTGCTTGTCTGCACGAGCTGATTGGAATTCTTTTTCACGAGCGGTATTTTGACGTGCTTCAGAAACACGGTTGCTCTTAACTTGCTCAAGTAACTGTTCAAGAGACTTAACTTCTTGTGCTTGCACTGAACAAGATAAAACAGCGATTGAAGCTGCAGTCAGTAGCGTTTTAACTAATACTTTCATTGTCTTTACTCCGCCGCTGCTGCTTTGATTGGAAGTTTAATTAGGTCTGCAGGTACTAAATTACGCGCCATACGAACCGCGTTAATTACAGAACCTAGGTACTCATCGCCTAACTGTTCCCAAGTACGAGATTCATTATCCCATACCCATGCATTTTTTTGATCTAACGATAGTGCTAATAAAGCAGTACGACCTAGGTTGAAGAAATCAACCGTTACCGTTGTACCATTGCTATCGATTTCGCCTTGGTACGCCTGGATGCGCGCGCCATACTCATTTTCAATTTGATATGCTTCGATAACTTGGCGGAACTGTTCAGAAACAGTCACGTTTGAGTTACTCATTACCGCACGAAGACGTTCAACACGTGCTAAACGCTCTTCTAAATTGATCGGTACATCTAACTTAACGAATTGCTCAAGAGAATCAATCATGCGGAACATCAATGGAACGATGTTTTGCTTAGTTTCTTCGATTGAATCAATCTGACGTTGTAGTGAATCGATGTTACGTTGTTGGTCAGCAACTAGGCTTGCAACGTAATCGTTATACACTTTCAAGTTTTCAGTTTCATCAACTACGGCACGATACTCGACCAACAATTCTTGAGATTGCTCAAATAAAGAGTTAATTTTTTCCTGAGATTTTTTCGCAGCCACGTGAATTTTTGCTTCTTCTTTATGAAGAGCATTTAACGGATCTGCTGAAACGACAGCGCTATTACCTAGTGCGAATGCACCGATAACAGTTGTCGCAATAAGAGTTCTCTTGCTCATTTTGGACATAATTCCCAACCAATTAGTGTTATTTTATGTGTAACCTTCGTGTAACAAAACCACGAAAGTATGTAAAAAACGTTTATAAGTAATATGAATAATGGGCACAATCCGTGCCCATAACCATTAAATAATCCCATAATAGAAGGCGTTAATCAAGCTAACAAACCTGTAACATTGCAAATAAATATGTTGACACGGCATGCTTACTATTAACAACCTTCAAACGTTTTGTAATTTTATTTCAGATGTTTTGCAAAAAATGCTTCCATCTGGTTATAAAAATCGTATTTATTTTTATCTTGCTGATACCCGTGACCTTCATCACGTAGCATCGATATATACGGCTTACCAATGCGCTTTAAGTTCGATGATAAGACATCGTATTGCTCCATAGGAACGCGCACATCTTCACGACCATGCGCTATAAATAAGTCCGCTTTAATTTTATCAACATTATATGCTGGTGAAAATTTACGTAACTGAGCTTCATTAGTCCCGACTACACGGTCTAAGTATTTGCGTCCCGAAGCACGCTTGGGCACATCACCGGATTTTTTAAATTCGATTAATGAATAGACACCAACATAGCCAATACCACATTTATATAAGTCTGGCTCTCTAACTACAGATTGTAATGTTCCATAGCCGCCGTATGAACCGCCGTATACACACATCTTGTCTTTATTTGCATAACCTTTGTCGATCATCCACATGGTCGCATCAGTCATGTCATCAATCATTTTGCCGCCCCATTCATTGTAGCCTGCCTCTTGGAACGCAATACCATAACCGCCAGATCCTCGGAAGTTAACTGATACCACGGCATAACCACGGCTTGCTAAGAATTGTGCTTCTCGGTTCCAGCCCCACGAATCACGAGGGCCATGAGGACCACCATGGATAATTTGAACCATTGGCCAAGGCGCCTTACCTGTTATCGGCAAGGTGTAATAGCCATTTAGCTCCATGCCATCACGGGCGTTAAATTTAAATGGTACCATCGTAGCCATTAGGCTTGGGTCAATTTCAGACTTGGCCACATCTAACATGGCAATAGATGGACTAGAACCATCAATACCACGGTTGAATAAATAGAACACACCAGGATCGCGATCTGACATTAATTTGAAGACTAACTTGTTGCCATCACTGGTAAAAGACGAAATACTGATATCGGTATTTTCATCATTTACACCAAATGTGGCAAACAACTGCGTCATAATAGTTTTCATTTCACTATCGTCAGATAAAAATACCGTACGATTGTAATCTGGAGAGAATGATACCGCTTCTAATGCACCATTATACATCTGGCCAAGACCGGTGATCTCAGCAACATTCTCCTCGTGTACCAGTTCAGTTTTTAGCGATGCCATATCAACCGAATAAATACTCGGTACTTTGGTTTTATAATCAGACGCTACATATGCTTTTGTGCCTTTTGCATCAAAACCAAGCAAGCGGATTGAACCGCCTTTCTTATAAATAGGGAGTGAAATTTTACGCCAATTCGCATTCGCTTCTTGTTTTATATAAAAAATCGTGTCGCCTTTACCAAACTCATCATCATCACTTTCTTCATAAGCAAACGCAAAACGTGGGTTACCTTCAAAATCAGTGATAATGCCTTGAGCATCACGCGCTTCACCACCTACATAACTTTCTTTACCGTTTTCGATGTTGATTTCAAAAAGCTTCACTGCGCCTTCATCAGCCCAATGTTGCTTAGTCACTAAGATCTTTTCAGGATTATTAGGCAATAAACTAATCACATTGTAACGCGTGCGCTGTGGCACAGTTAACTGACGACCATTTTTCCCGTCTAAGTCATAGGCGACCAAAATAGGTGGACTGCCATTAGTGTCGAGATAACCGACAAACTTAGCATAAGACAAAATAAAACGATCACTGCGTGGCCACATAACCTGACTAATACGCATAAACTCGCCAAAGTTAATATTCGCTTTAACTTGGGTCAAGCCAACATCCATGATTGCAAGACTGTTAGATGTCCCCGTATCATAGATAACCGCTAAGTGTTGCCCATCTGGAGAGATGGACATACTGGAAAATTTTGCATCTTTAAAGAACGCTTCCATCGGAATAGAAGCAGGGTTTAAAGGTGTTGTCGTTTTGTTTTGCGCATGCGCACTGCTCATAGACAGTAGCAACATGGCAATAATGGACCAAATTCGCATGCTATATCCTTGTGTTTGGTTTATTTAGTAGCAATCAATGTGAGCGCAATTGGCGCTGCGGCAAAATCAAGTGTGTTAAACGTCGTGTTGGTCACACTAAATGGCATTTCATTTGACTGCATTTGAGCAGCTTGTTGTGCTGCTTCTATTTGTTGTGATAATCGCTCCGCTTGCGCAGCAATATCCTGTCCAAGTAATTTTAAATGATGAATTAAATCTACAAGGGGTGCATTAGACTGTAAAATGTTAAAGACTTTTTGTCCAATTAATTTCACATCTTCTTGTGCATTTTCGGGTACTTGGTGTAAATGTGTCGTCAAAACCTTAAAACAAGAATTTTTTAGTGCATCAATGCTACCAATTTTTACATTATCAAAACCAGTTAACATAGGCTCTTGCAACAGACTATTAATAACCGCAAGCGTTATCTTTGATTGCTGTGTAATAATACTTTTAGGATGATGCATTACTAATACACATTGACCATTTGGTGTTAGTACTCGATGCACTTCAGAAAGTGTACGCGATAAATCACTATACTCTATGCCATACATACTCACCACAACATCAACGCTATTATCCGCAAAAGGTAACGCATGCATATCAGCCTGTGTGTGCGTGATACAGGGGTGCGCACTAGGAGCTTGGATATGGGCATAATCAATATTATGCCATGCTTTGCATTGCGGTAAAGGCTTATGCTTAATGTACAGATGACTAAGTGCACCATTCCCCGCTCCTAAATCAGCCACAACCCCATCATTAGGCAACATATCGAATACTGATTGCCAATAACTATCAATCACGCCATAAGGCCCTTCGCCAGACTCATATTCATGCATAAATGAATTATGGGTTGCATGTGATTGCCAATAAGATTGCCAAGGTTTAGCACTCATAACGACTCCGAAAAAATAATGTGGTGACCACCATGTACAAAACACACGACAGTATTCATCAAAAATAAAATTTTAGCATAAAAAAAGCGAGCCTAAGCTCGCTTTTTACAACAGTTAACTAATCTTAGAAAGATTGAGTATAACGTGCATATACGATACGGCCGTAACCGTCATATAGGCTGAAGTTATATTCACGTGAACCGTCTGGATCAGTACCTAAGATTGGAGCTTTACCACCAATGTTGTTAGAACCGACTGTTACTTTACCGCCCCAAGGAGCATTGTAAGAAACGTTTACGTCATTCGTGATCCAAGTAGAAACTGGAAGATACTCTGCACCAGATAAACGTGCAGTATCACCGATAATGTTCATGTTCCATGCTAGGTCAAAATCACCGATTGAATAAACATTCGATAATACACCACGATACGCAGGGAATGCAGAGAAATCTAATTGATCAGCACCATCTACGTCATACTTTTCAGTATAAGACATTGATAAGTTAGAACGTAATGCACCCATTTCATTGAAATCAAAACGTGTGTTTAAGTTCAAATCAAGACCAGAAGTTTCTAGTGTACCTTGGTTACCGTAACCACGTGTGATTGAGTCAATCGCGCCGTTAGATAAACGAGTTACTTGCATACCAGCTGGTAAAGATTGTCCAGTGTTTTGTAGGTTAACTAATTCACCAGCAGAGAATGCTTTGATACGGTTATCGATTTCGATATTGAAATAATCAAGAGAGAAATCAATCCATTCTGCTGCTTCATAAGCCATACCTAAAGCGAACTGAGTAGAAGTTTCTGACTCTAGGAATGGGTTAGCAATAACATATGCATCAACCTGATCAGAACACGTAGCTGCAAGGCCAACCGCTTCACAATGTTGTGGATCACGAATTGAATCAGCTGAGAACGATTCTTTTTGCGTTAAGATGTCTAAAGATGGTGCACGGAAACCTTCACCGTAAGAAGCACGTAGTACTAGCTCATCAGTTGGGTTATAACGAACAGAAACCTTAGGAGATACATCTGAACCGTAATCATTGTAGCTGTCGTAACGAGCAGCAGTAGTGATTTCTAAGTTATCTTGTACTGGGAAAACAGCTTCTACGTATGCTGCTTTAACTTGACGAGTACCACCAGCAGAGTTACCAGCAGAACCACCAATTACGCCACCTTCTGACAATGAATCATATTGGTCATTGTAGAAAATATCACGCCATTCGCCACCAACGATAGCAACAGCTGTGCCACCATCCATGTCGAATAAATCAAACTGAACAGAACCGAAAACTTCGTCTTGGTTGTAATCACCAATACGTGAAATAGTCGCTTTCATTGAGTTAAGAACGTCAGCAGGGTTACGATCTAAATCGCCTAACAAGTAAGAACCGTCATCCATGTATTGCTCAGCAATTGGGATAACTACGTAGTTACGACCGATGTCATAAGTACGTGATTTGTTACGACGTACGCCGAACTCTACTAATACACCATCGATATCGCCTTCAACAGCAACTAATAGATCTGATAAATAGTTATCAACATCATTATCACGGTTACCTAGACCAGCAAAACGGTGTAATACATATACGCCATCAGAACCAGTAGTCGCATCAGCAGTTGCGTCATACGTTGATTGGTTCCATGCTGCATCGTAGTATGGAGAATCTGGGTTAGTTGGGTTATTTGGGCTAGTTGGACCAACATATGCTTGCGCAAGAGAAGGTGCATAACGACCAAATGAAGATGACTTAGAGATATTCATGTTAGAGAATATTGACCAATCATCATTGATTTCATAACGGCTGTTTAGGAAGAAACCTACGTTACCAGTAGATGCTTCATCAGCAGATACAGATGCAAAGTTAAATCCACAACGGTTACCATCCACAGCTGGAGCATAAGCCACGGAGCTGAATTCGCCTTGGTCACAAGCACCAGGGATACGGGACCATGAATTGTAACGCAAATCAGCTGAAGTTAGCTCGCCATCATCATTGTTATCAATTTGTGAACCGTCAGCGTTATATGATAAACGATCGTTGATGTTCCAATCTGATAAGTAATCAGCATTGTTTGAGATTGAAAAGTTTTGTGAGTAGAAAGAAGCACCTGGCGTGTACCAATCAAATGCGCGAGCAAAGATAATGTCACGG
>Ga0233403_10001568_pt1 | contig 10576 bp, 13 predicted proteins | sample Na_oxic_1_MG_FD_179866 | JGI IMG/M metagenome (GOLD analysis project Ga0233403, IMG submission 179866) | Seawater microbial communities from Saanich Inlet, British Columbia, Canada - Na_oxic_1_MG | ecosystem: Environmental > Aquatic > Marine > Inlet | place: Canada: British Columbia | collected...
CCATCTTGAAATTTAAGCAAAACACGCCCTTCTTCGGTTGTTTTAGATTCAACTTTTGAGATGCCTGGAACTCGTTTGCTTAATAATTGTAATATCTGCTCAAAAGTTTCTTTATGATTATTGAAAAGATATTCTATTACTAATGATAAATTTTCGCCTTCACGAGAGAGATGATCGGCAAATCCAGCTTCCTGTTCAGTTCGTGCTTTACTGATATGAAAGTCAGAAATATGCCAATTTTCAATTAAGTTACCAAGTGCAACAATAGCCGGAAATTTTTCAAACTGTGCCAGCCCTTTGATTGCTAAAATATCATTAGACTTTAAAGATTGCTGCTCTCTATTTAAATCTTTTACATTGGTAACATTATCTAATTCATTGGTGACGGCGGTGCCTTTTCCATTAGCAAAATCAAGAAAATGCCAAGGTTGACCAATTCTGCCGCGACGATATTTTAATATTTCCCGTTCCACAAAACCCCGTCCATTTTTTTCATTAATTTGTAAAAAATAAGTTGTTAATGGAGCTGATGGCCCATCTCTAAATTTTAATTCTATAACAATTGGATCAGTAGAATTACGACTGCGAACTTCATAAAAACCACGATTCCCTCCTAATCTCGTTAAAGCACTATTAACGGTTCCACTCATTGCATCACGTAAGAAACCAAAAACATTAAAAATGGTACTTTTACCACTCCCATTTGCACCAACCATCACACAAAAACTAGAAATATCTTTCATCTCTACATCTTTAAATGCTTTGAAATTTTTTAAACGAATGGATTCTATTTTCATATTTGTTTATACTAAAAAAATTACTGTATTATAGGTGGGTTTCGCTATCGCTCTACCCACCCTACAATTTAACATTTGACCCATGCTACGCTAACAAAAATCCAAAGTAGAGTACAGCGAATTTTTACAATGAACGAAATTTGAAACTTGGATTGGCAAATATAGTTTAGTTATTAATAACATTGCCATTAAATTTGTTGGCACTGGGGTCATTGAATGGGAAAGCTTCACATTCAAGGGCTTGCGCGAAGGGATTGCCCCTACAAACCATCGTTTTATGTAGGGGCACTCCTTTATGGTTGCCCATTATTTCTTGATTTGAATCAATCCCATTCAATGACCTCAGTGCCAAAATCACACAAACCGGAAGATATTTATGTGTGCTCTGTAGTTAAAGCGGAACTTTACTATGGTGCTATGCGGACTCGCAATCCCATAGAAACGCTACAAGTGCAAAACAGATTTCTCAACAACTTTTCTTCTTTGCCGTTCAATGATGAAGCAGCAGAACACTATGGAAAAATACGTGCGACACTTGCCGCTAAAGGGCAACCGATTGGGCCTAATGATTTTTTTATCACCGCAATTGCTTTGGCAAATCAAGTCACCTTAGTTACCCATAATACTCGTGAATTTAGTCGTGTATCGGGGCTATTAATAGAAGATTGGCAATCTGACGCAGACACTGATAGAGATAAACAAGTCAAACCAAAATGCAAACAAAAATCCAAATAGTACCGCGAATTTTTACAATAAATGAAATTGGCAATTTATATTAGCAAATATTTTTAGAATTAATTGTATTGCCATTAAATTTGTTCCAATTAAGTTTTATTCACATTCAACATTTTCCCGATGTCAAAAATGATGGCTCAGGTTCTTATAGCAAACCACGCAAATGCTCATATCCCATTTACATTTTACTCGGTCAGAAAAAATTTTTTCAAAAGGACTTGTTTAAATAAATGTTTGCCCATACCAATGGCACTTATTTAAAATATTTTTTTGTCTGAATCAGAATTAACAGAATTTAAGAATTAACAGAATGCACCTTTCAAATCCTTAATTCTAATAATAATTCTGAAAATTCTTAAATTCTGTTAATTCTGATTCAGACAAAAATAGTTACGCAAATTCTAATTAATAATAGCATAATAATAAACACTAATTTCTTTCTCAGTAATGATGAATATTTTGCTTAAAAGTTCAAATATAAAATGGTTAGACATTTTAGTTGCGGCTGTGACGATCATTGCTTTGTCTTATGAAATTATTGGAGGCTTTTCCCCGGAGTCAATAATTATATTAGAACTTGAAACCTTAGAAACCCCCTTTACATACTCAGTCACCGGCGCGGATTCGGATCAAAATTATTTGTTGGAGTATGTTAAAATTCGTTCCAACTTTGATCACCCTGTCAAACGAGCAACGTTTAAATATGATCACTATATTAAAGAAATTGATTTAAAAGAGAGCCGAAAAGAACAGCCTCATACTTATGTGGTTTCAAAAGAATTTTTGCAAAACGAATTTGGATAACCCGTGTAGGGTGCATCTCACGCACCTTTTTTTCTTGTTTACAAATGGAGATTAAATGGTGCGTTGGACGCATTCCCACGCTAATTCTATGGTATTTGAGTTGGTTTGTGGTTTTTATGCAACAACTCATAAACAACCGGCTTGAACTATTATCATGAGTAAATTTGTAAATTTTTTCTCTGTGAATTACTTTTCAAAAGTTGTTAGAGTACGTTCTTTAATACCATCTCTGTTAGGTTTTATAATAGGGGGAGCAGCGTTTATAGAAAGTGTTGAAATAATTAATGATTACTTTGAAGAAGAAAGAATCGTTTTTGAAATTCAACAAGACATTCAGGAAGATAATTTTTTTGTGTTTCTTTTAAAAGGACTTTCTGATAAGAATTACTCGCTTGAAACTTTTAAGTTTAAGACTGAAAAAAACGCCAAAGTTAAAGTCCAATACGATGATCTCAAAAAACCAATTTCGTTAGATGTGAATTCTAAACTGATAGACTATTCTTACACGTCTTCAAAAGATAAATTGGAAAATAGTGTTGGTCAACACATTGTTTTTGAAAGTCAAAAACCGTTATTTATCTTAGTTGAATTTGAGCAAGTCATAGCAAATCCTAGTTTTGAATGTGAGTTTTCTGGATTTGATCTTGATCCAAACTTACCGAATACCAAAGCTCAAAGTATCGAATGTGCAGTTGAAGAATTGGGGTATAACAGCCATAAAAATCTCGCAATATGGATGACTTATTTTTTTGTAGCGATTATTGTGATTGTACCTATTATTTATTTGATAAGGCGTATTTTTAATTACTTTAGAAAAAAGCCAACTATCTAAAAAAAACAGTTAGGTTACTATAATGGATTGGCATATTATTACTAGCAGTAAGGGGGGCGTTGGTAAGACATTAGTATCTGTAATGCTATTAATGAGTAGTTGTGAACAGAGTATAGACAAAAAGAATTCTGTTTTAGCCATTGATTTAAATGGTATGAATGCAGATTTGCGTCGTATGATGGCATCAGGAAACCGGGGGAAGCATGATCAATTTTCTTCTGAAAATTTTCATTTTGAAGCTGTGCTCGATAGCAACTACATAATGGGTTGGCCAAAGGATGCATTTAAGATATTGACTGCAAAAACCTTTTTTGGTTTTTTGTGGAAAATTAACCAACAAATAAAGGCAGAATTAGAAACGAAATTTAAATGTACTATAAGTACCGTAATTATTGATACTAATTACCATTTTTGCAATCTCTTTCCAAGAGAAATTATTAACAATAGCTCTAATCATCAACTCTTTAATCGAACGGAAGAAAGATTCTTCATCTGGTTTATCTGGGTTTATCGGCAGCTAAGTAATTTATTTGACTTCTTTGATGCTATGAATCAGAATCAAAACAATCCTTATCACGCCGATGCGAGGACAGTGCAAGATAAAGGGGTATTAATTGAACGAAAATTCAGTGCGAATAATTTCGTAAGTCCTTTTGTACATGTTTTTAGTCCAAATTCAGTAGGACATGTTTCAGACAATCGATTGGTGCAGTTTTTTCTTGGCGTAGAAAATCCATTAAGACAATTAGCATATCTTAAAAACAGCAACAACTGTACTCGATTTTCTGATTTTATAGCGCATCTAAAAACGGCAAAACAGAATGTTGGATTACGTCAGCTACAGCAAGATGAAACCATACATCAATATTTTATTAGAATATTGGGCAAATATATTGTGAACGTAAGACACGGTGGTCGTCCCAAAAATGTTGTCCCAGTACTTTTTGAGGAATGCTTACTCGGATACACTGAGTCAGAAAATCCTAATCTAATAAATACTATGCGAGAATTAGGTGTTTATATAAATTTTAAAGAGGCTTATAATGCGTTGATATTATGAAAGTGATCGTATATAGATTGGATAATGTGACTCTATCAAGACAATGTGATGAGCCTTTTGACATAAGCGGCGTAGGTACTTGCTACTTATTTTCAAAAAGCGAAGATAATAATGTTTTGAAAGATTTTATACAGCTTTATCATGATCGTGATGATACTATTTTCTTAATACCGGAAATTCTAAAAAGTCCTTTCGCTGAATCATTAGGGGGTATTAACAACAAAAATCATACCCCTTTATTATGGAAACAATATGATGATAACGATTTAGGCGGAATGGAAACAACGGGTATTATTAAAAATAAGATTATAGAATATGTGAAAACGGATAATCCATCACCTGATCAAATAGAGTTTGTTGAAACTTTAGGAGGAAACAGTAACTTTCTGGATAAAAAAATGAAAATAGTCATTTACAAAGCTGACAAAGATGTACCATTTGCAACAGACTATGATCAGCTTGGCAGTACAGACAATATTATCTTTTCTAATCGTCAAGATAAGGTAACAGATTTTAACAGCAAAAGTGTTGATGAATTGAAACACTTAGTGCAACCTTGGCTACCCAAACGAGTTGGTAGCGAGGCAGATAACACCATTTTTTATGTTCCTTATGATATGTGGAATAAATTTATTGACATCCTTGAGCGATTAATTAATGGTTTCAAGGAAATGATGGTGAAGGGTGAGAAAACTTCCGTGCCTACGAGTCAACAGCTTGGGTTGGGTAAGGGGAGTTCTCTTGCTTCTTTTTATGATGAGATGGAAATACAAAAGGTTTTAGAAGAACCAACGGAGAAAAACATGATCGAAGCCGTAAAAGAACTTGAAGAACTACTAAATGAGATTGTTACGAGTTCCAATGAGGTAGATGCTATTTTTGTGTATGATCTCACAAACAACTTGGTGCTTTATAACAGTACTGCAAGCACTGAGAGAGAGGAAGACTTGCCTAAATTTCTTACTGAACGTAAGAATTATGGGGCTAGTGTGGCTAATTTTGGTGACTTAAGAAATGTCAGCACAGTGTTAAACACATTTGGAGACGACACTAAACGCGGTAAACTTCAGCGTACTATGTTTCAACTAACTAACGGAGTTCTTAATGTGTACTTTTTTGATGAATACACAGTACCCATTGCGGTTGTTTTTGTCAGTGCCAAACCTACTGGGCTAGGTAGTTTGGTATTGGAAGGTACAAAACGGATTGATACTATTATAGAAAAGTTGCGTCCGTTGCTTTAGCCAAATTTAGTGGACATAATCTATTGTGTCCGCTATATGTGAATAAAGCATCCACTTACATTTAACCTTTAATAGGAATAATCACATGGTTCTAGCAGGTGATATTGGCGTTAATAAAAGCTATTTGGGTATTTTTAAGAAAAACCCGGAAAATGCGAAACGTCCAAATTTAATTGCAGAGAAACAGTATATTACCCAAGATTGTTCAAGCTTGGAAGACATGGTAGGGCAGTTTTTAGCAGAAGTAAAGCCGGAAGACAACATTTATTCTACGTGTTTTGGGCTATGCGGTACCATATCTGGGACATCACCTAAGCAAAGCTGTAAATTGACGAATCTACCTAATTGGCCTTCCATTGATGCTGAAAGTTTAAGTAAGAAATTATTCAACGGTGTTCCCGTTGATTTAATTAATGACTTAGTAGCCTTTGGTTTTGGTATTTTTCAGCTTTCTGAGAATGAGTTTATCGATCTAAATCAGAATGCGTCTGTTCAATCTGACAATGACTATCGTAACCGTGCGTTAATTGCCGCGCTTGCCGGTTTAGGAGAGGCTTTATTATCTTGGAACCAAGGGGAGAAAAAATTCTTTCCATCGCCTTCCGAAGGTGGGCATGTCGATTTTGCACCCGGTAATAAGTTAGAAATCGAGTTGTTAGATTATTTGCTTGAAAAACGCTTTGAAGGACATAGTCATGTCAGTTACGAAAGGGTATTGTCAGAACCAGGCTTAGTGAATATTTATGAATTTCTCAGAGATAGCGGCAAATATGGCAATGAACCAACCGACTTTAGAGAACGTTTGGGCAAAAATGATCCGGCTCAAATGATTAGTCAGTTAGCAAAGGAAAATTCCCTATGTTCCAAAGCGTTAGAGGTATTTGTGTCTATTTATGGGGCACAGGCGGGTAATTTAGCATTAACGTTTGCTGCTTGGGGCGGTATATATATAGGTGGTAGTCTTGCAGCGAGTCTTTTTGAGGAACCGCAGTTTGGTAGCATTTTTATGCAAGCTTTTAAAGAGAAAGGGCGGTTTTCCAAAAAAATGACTTCTATACCGGTGAAAGTTGTTCGGGAATCCAAAGTTGGGTTACGGGAAGCCGCACGGCGTGCCATTCTTAAGGAACCTAGAGGCATTAGTATGTTTGGTTCCTCATGAGAACACAAAGAAGCTGAGTACCTTAAAAATGAACCCAACAATATAAAAAAACCGATTTGCCAGAGTCATTGTTTCAAAGCAAGAAAATCACGTTTTTGCAGCACGCCAAGCAGCCCCCAATATTCCAACTTGGGGGTTCGTAATCACCTTCACCGGTATGTTGGCATTTAATTGTGTAAAGTGAGGATATTTCTTCTCCTTAGCAGTAAAGGCTTGCATAAAACTACCATCACACAGTTCAGCCAAATTTTTCTGCGCAATACCACCCCCAATGTACACGCCGCCCACAGCCAAGTATTGTAAGGCTAAATCACCGGCTGTCGCACCGTAAATATCCATAAATACGTCTAACGCCTTGGAACATAAGGTATTTTCCTTTGCCAACTGACTAATCAACTCAGCAGGATCATTTTTGCTCAAATGTTCTTTCCAGTCGGCTGGTTCGTTACCATCTTTTCCCCTTTCTTTGAGAAATTCATAAATATTTACCAAGCCTTCTCCTGATAATACTCGTTCAACGCCAACATTACCTTGGAATTTATTATGTAAATGAGACAACAAATCTATGTATAGATTATCCTTATCATAAGGAGATGCCCAATTAGCATGTCCACCTTCAGAAGGTGAAGGATAATGATCCTTACCATCCCAATGTAACATAACTTGTCCCAACCCGGTACCCGCTGCAATCACAGCACGATTACCTTCTTGGGGAATGCCATAATTGAGTTCAACCAAATCTTTATCAGCAAGCTGGGAAACACCATAACCCATCGCCTCTAAATCATTGAGCAATATAACTTTTTTACCATTAATCAACTGACTCAAGTCATCTTCTGTGATAATGGCCCACTGAGAAATATTAGTCATTTTGCAAGAACGCTTTCCGTCATTATCTGTTATGACAGGCCCTGCCATACCAAAACACGCCACGCCAATAAATTTTTCGTCCTCTCTAAGCGACGATTTATCTAAAGAACTCAAAAACTCTTGTACCAATGCTGTCAAACTAGAATAGCCAGGGCTAGGATATTCCTTTATCTCTGTAATAGGGTGAACCTTGCTACCCTCCATTTTAAAAAGCCCCAGATAGCTTTTAGTACCACCAATGTCACCGGCTAAAATCATTTTATCACTCATATTGAAAATATTGTTAAATGTTATTAGTCAAATGTCGTTGCCATACTAACACAACCAATCGTCAATTGAACAGAGTACAACGGATTAAGGTAGCTAGGATTAACGGGCAAACGTTGTTTACCCGGCTTATGAGATTTTGAAATCGAATTTTTACAATGTCGGAAATTGGGAATTATAAATTTGAATCAAATGTTAACAAAGTATTAAGTTTTTGTAACACTTCATCAACTATCGTAGTAGGTAAACGGCATATTAAAGCAGCATTGCGAACACGCCAATCCAAGCTTTTAATTTGATCCGCAAGGACAACTCCCGTTACTTTTAAACCCGTAGGAATATTGACTTCAAAAGGATATCCTTTAACTTTGTTTGTAATTGGACACAGAAGCATAAGCCCAACTCTATTATTGTAGTTTGCTGGTGAAAGTACCAATGCCGGACGGTGTCCCGCTTGTTCACTCCCAGCTTGAGGATCAAAGGAAATCCATACCACATCGCCACGTTCCGGTATATAAACCATTACCAAACCTCTTTACCAACCGCATGACCGGTTTTTATTTCACTATGTAGATTTTCGTCAGTGACACCAGCAAGTAATTCATCAAGTGTCAATGGTTCAGTCGTCAAATTTGGCTCAATAATGATTTTGCCATTATATAACCATATATTCACAAATGAATCACTTTTCAATTGTGTTTCAAACACATAAGTTTTGGGGATTTTCACGGCTAAACTATTTTCCAGTTTTTGAATCTTAACCTGCATTATTTTTTTCTCCATACATAATTAATAAAGTTAACGAAGCTTGAGACAACAGCAGATTAGGAATGACTGTGACATTGTTCAAGAGTCGAAGCACGAATTCTTGAAAATCATCCACCGTTAATTTCGTCTTCTTGAGGATACGTTGCTTATATTTTTCTAATTCAACAAAAGCAAAATCCGGAACGTAGATGGTATAAGTGGAAAATAATAGGGAATAGATGTCTTTTCCACTGATAAACGCACTGAACAGCACATTGGCATCAATCACATATTTATGGGCTTTTCTGGTTATCATGATGGCAGATATTTCACCTTATATTCTTTCCAAGCCTCTTGACGAGCCTCTTCCACTTCTTTGGCATGTTCAAAGCCGGATTGTTCAATGGTGTGTGCGATATTGTCCCCTAAATACTGGACTCGTAGGAACGACAACTGACGTTCCATAAATGCCCCAATGGCTTGGAGTCCTATCGTCTGAACTAATGTCTCGTCAATCTCAAGTTGAATCACACTCATGGTTTTTTCTCCTTCAAATTCTTGAAATTATAAAATGTTGAGGACAAATTGTTAAATGTCATTACCATACTAACACAACCAACTGTCAATTGAACACAGAACAACGGATTAAGGTAGCTAGGATTAGCGGGCAAACGTTGTTTACCCGGTTTAGGAAATTTTTAAATATGTTAATTAATTAATAATTGGGGTAAATAGAAATATTAATTTAATCTAAAGTTCCCGCTTGTGAAGGATAAACTGAGCCGAACAAAACTATTATTTACGGACAAGTCTATGGGTGATTTGCCCCCCAGACAACGAAATCATGCTATTGCTCTATCCACCCTACGTTCGTCCGTTTTTCGATCATCCAATTCTTCTAATAAGGTTAATAGCTTATTCCAAACTACTAAAGATAACACCACATCGGTTTTACTGCCAGATGTATTAACTAAATAACGAGCTGAAGATACAACTTCACCAAAGAATGGTTTCGTATTATTTACAGCTTGATTGACTTGTATCTGTAATAACGTTTCTTGGTACTGTTGTTCCAGATTCACCCAAAAATGGGCTGGTAATTGAAACACAGACTCTAGTTTTAATGCCATTTCTGCCGTGATAGGTGTTTTACCTTTAACAATTTCATTAATGATTTCTTCGGATATTCCGATCAGTACAGCAAGTTCTGCTTGGCTCATTGACTTCGCTGCAAGTTCTTCAGCTAGAGTTTCGCCGGGTGGAATAGCATAATCTGGTATAAATTGGTTTTCTTTAGTCATGGGTGTCCTGAACTCCAATAATTTCAACAGCCGTTATTTGTGACCAATCAATTCCGCCTTCTTCACGGGTTGGTACCGGCTCATGATTTGGATAAAATAATAAGCGATAAGGATGTTCTAAGTCTACTGAAAAAGTACCGGCGCGATTTCCTTTTAATTCATGACAACGTGCTGGTCCACTGTATGGTGGGCCTAAATCAGCCAATGATTGTGCTGCTTGAATTTGGACCATACGAAGTTGCATTACTTTGGCGCGGCGTTCTCCATACTTTCTAATCAGTTCTTTTTTTTGATTAAATAACTTTTGCAGCTTTTTTGTTTTAAAAGTGATATTCATATTTCTGTCAATAGACTCACAGCCGTGCGTTTTTATCATTACCCAGTCAATCCATCGCATTCAACCCTCTTCCACGATTAGCGGGCAAACGTTGTTTACCCGGTTTAGGATATTTTTAAATATGTTTGTTAATTAATAATTGGGTAAAATAGAATTATTAATTTAATAATCTAAAGTTCCCGCTTGTGAAGGATAAACTGAGCCGAACAAAACTACAAGGATTGTATATAATAAAGGATTGACACGCCCAAGATTTAACCAATACTTCTTTAAACGAAACTCCGATACAATTTACGTGTTAAACAGTAATTCAAAATGGCATGTTCAATACAAACCCACCTCGCTCACTACCCGGTTTATAAATCCTTTATTATATACAATCCTTGTAGTTCTTAGTTTTTGATAGTGGGAAAACAGAAATAT
>Ga0233403_10001569_pt1 | contig 10569 bp, 8 predicted proteins | sample Na_oxic_1_MG_FD_179866 | JGI IMG/M metagenome (GOLD analysis project Ga0233403, IMG submission 179866) | Seawater microbial communities from Saanich Inlet, British Columbia, Canada - Na_oxic_1_MG | ecosystem: Environmental > Aquatic > Marine > Inlet | place: Canada: British Columbia | collected...
CAAACCAATTTAGCCGGTTTGCTCAAATTCAAATGTGAGAAGAAACTCGCCGTCATGACCGAATTAAGTTTAGATATCAGCCAACATGATCTGAGCAAGTATGATCTTGATGCCAAAGAAGAACTCAAACCGGATGTTTGTGCTTACTTTAAACGCCCAAAAATACCGGATGAAAAAGATGACTTATTAACAGTATCGACAATGCCGGACTTGGCTATTGAAATCCTTTCACCTAGACAAGCGGTTAATTACCTAGTTAGGAAAACTAAAGCTTATTTTGCGCTTGGGGTTAAATCGTGCTGGTTAGTTATACCCGCAACTCAGACAATAAATGTTTATTCACGTCCCCAGCGACACTTGCGGCGCAAAACATTTGCCTTAGAGACTAAGGAAGTCACTGACGATATTACTGGCATCCGGCTCCCAATGAGAGATATCTTTGAAGAAGATGAGGAAGAATAACGAAACTACTAAATTTTCGTATTATTATGAATTTTTGTCGGGTGGGCAAAGTCCGTTTCGATCCCACCATCTTGCCTCAATGCCATATCGTATCGGGCAACCATAAAGGATTGCCCCTACCTGATGATTTGCACTAATTCTTGGAAAAAAACAACCGCTGCCACCAACGTTTACGATTTGCCGGGGTTGGGGCATCATCAACAATAACTTCTGGTGGAATGCGTGTCAGCAACCAGCGCGGGGGAACTGTGCTGCCACTAGAGCCACAAACAGCACCGAGATTATTCGGATCAAAGATTTTAATCATGGATGGCGTTTTCTTATTATCTGCGTAAACAATCCCACAATAATCATAGTCATGTTCTTTACGCAGTAATTTGTCAACTTCTTGGATAAATTGGTTCAACGCTGCGGTATCAACCGGAGCGGTTGGTACGGTTTCTCCAACAAAATAAATATACCAACCTGAAGATTGGGTTTTTACTCTATCCCATAATTCATCTAATTGGTGCCAACGTAACATGTTGATAAAACGCCCGGTGTAATGTTGTTGAAAGGAAATCATTTTTAGTATCTTTCCCATTCTTCCTATTTAAAACTGTATGTACCGGTATATAAATAATCGGATATTTATAATACCTTCGCCAAATATTGAGTATTAAACTAGGTTATTTTAAATGGTACACAAAAGTTTTTTTACATCTTTAACCGCCTCAAGAAATCCGATTTTTTTAAGAGGATTTCTCTCGGCTCTCAAAAATGTTAAAAGATTCATGTGTGCTTAGGAACGTGCATGAAACAACTTAGACAACTTTAGGGCAACCACAAGGGATTGCCCCTACAAATCAATGTATTACGTAGGGGCAATCCTTTATGGTTGCCCTAATTATTTCATGCACATTCCTTACTTAATTAGTTCAACTGGATTCAAAAGGATCGTGGTTAAAATTAAACCAATATTACAATAACCATTTTATTTATATAATAATTTGCAAAGGTTAATTATTATAAGACTTCTGATTTTTAACATCCTACAATCTAAAGTTAGTATTTTGAAGCATTTTTCGACTCGGAGGCTTTTGCCTGAAATCCGCCCCAAATTGGTTTTATTTCCCCCGTGCAGATAGTTAACTAAGTTATTGTTTTTGCAAAATTTAATTTTTTTGCATTTTTAAGAGCAAATATTTTGCAAAGTGGCTATTTTGACAAAATTTTTCTTATTGTTTTGAAGCATAATGATGAAAATTTTGAAAATACTGTATTTATTAACAATTATCTTGTATAAATTTGCCCCCAAAATAAGTGGTATCCCGCCGCAGATAGAAGTTAATTAACTTATTGATTATTAAATATAAAATTTTTTTCTAGTTCCACGGCGAAATTGCCATCGTTATATATAACTCAAAAATAGTAAAAACAATTTTAATCGTAAAACAATTGGCGAAGGTATTTATATTTAGAAACCAAGTTTTTTAAAAAACTTGGTTTCTAACCTCGAATATTTTCCCCCTCCCTATTTAAAACTGTAACTGGTTGACAATTTCTTTGGCACTCCAATGTTTTTCAAAACCACATATTTCGGCAAACCATTTTCATACTGCGGATAATCTTCACCGAATGTCAGCGGTTGCAGGTATTCACGGCAAGCCTCGGTTATACCAAAGCCATCAGCACTGATATAGTCAAGGGGCATTTTCTTTTCGACATTGGCTACATCTGCTAAGTTAGCGGCGCCAATTTTCCATTGGTAAGGGTTGTTAGAAATTCGCACAACGGTTGGCATAACCGCGTTTTTACCTTCTAATGCCAATTCCACTGCCGCTTTACCCAATGCGTAAGCCTGCTCAACATCCGTTTTGGAGGCGATATGCCGAGCCGCCCGTTGCAGATAATCTGCAACCGCCCAATGGTATTTATAGCCCAGTTTATCTTTAATCATTTGGGCAATAACCGGCGCAACCCCACCAAGTTGGGCATGTCCAAACGCATCCCGGCTCCCAGCCTCGGCTAGAAATATTCCATCTTTATTTTTAACCCCCTCCGATACCACGATGGAACAATATTCGTATTTTTCCACCGCATTCTTAACCTTAGCTAAGAATTTTTCTTGATCAAAGACGATTTCTGGGAATAAAATTATATGCGGTGCATCGCCTTCTTTTTCCCGGCTCAAGCCGCCAGCCGCTGCAATCCACCCGGCATGGCGCCCCATAACTTCCATAACAAAAATTTTGGTGGAGGTTTTTGCCATTGAAGCTACGTCAAAACTTGCCTCACGAATGGACACCGCGACATATTTAGCCACTGAACCAAACCCAGGACAGTTATCAGTAATCGGTAAATCATTATCTACGGTTTTAGGTACCCCAACGCAAACAATGGGATAACCCATTTTCTCACCGATTTGCGAGACTTTATGTGAGGTATCCTGAGAATCACCGCCACCGTTATAGAAAAAGTAGCCGATGTCATGCGCCTTAAATACTTCAATCAAACGTTCATACTCAGCTTTGCTGTCTTCCAAGCCCTTTAGTTTGAAACGGCAAGAGCCGAAAGCCCCCGATGGTGTATAACGCAATGCGGCAATATCAGCGTCAGATTCTTGGCTGGTGTCAATTAAATCTTCTGTGAGCGCACCGATAATGCCATTACGTCCAGCGTAGACTTTACCGATTTTGTCTGGGTGTTGGCGAGCGGTTTCAATCAGCCCACAAGCAGTGGCGTTAATGACGGCAGTGACTCCACCAGATTGGGCATAAAAAGCATTTTTGGGCATAATGCCAATTCCTCTTGTTTATTTTTTAATGAATATTACAAGCAACTACAAGAATTGTTTATAATAAAGGATTCACAAGCAACTACAAGGATTGTTTATAATAAGAGATTGCGAGCAACTACAAGGATTGTTTAGCTTTGGTGTCATTGCCATTAAGTTTTTTTTCCCACGCGCTGGCGCAATGCCATATCGTCTCGGATTTTTCTTCAGGCAACCACAAGGGATTGCCCCTACAAATCAATTGGTATTGTCAGGGCACGCCGATTTGGTTGCTCGATACTTAATGGCATTGACGCGCCTTTGTTAGAAAAAAAGTTCTCAAGGTTTTCATTCACAATTCACAATTCATAATTCATAATTAAAAATGCCTATCAATCCTTATATTACTGGCAAGCCAGTCGGTGATAGCTCTGCCTTTATTGGACGAGCCGAGATTTTACGCGATGTTGGGCAAATGTTGCGTCACCCAAAAAACCACGCCTTTGTATTATATGGGCAGCGGTGCATTGGCAAAACCTCGGTGTTACAACACTTAAAAGTCCATTTGCCAAATTGGGGAAATTATCACCCGGTTTACTTTAGCCTTCAAGATAAGGCGACTTGGACGGTAAATCAAGTAGTTAGTGAGTTAGCCCGAACTATAGTATATAGCCTAAATCAAACTATGGTGGATTTGGGGGAAGAACCTAAAACCGTTTTTATTGATTCTTGGCTACCTAACATTTTTTCGAGCCTGCCGGCAAATACTATTTTGGTATTGTTGTTTGATGAATTTGATGTGCTTGATGATCCTAAAGCTGAACAAGCCGGGGCTGCCTTTTTTCCATATTTACGTCAATTACTAAATAACAATTCGCAATATCTGAAATTTGTTTTTGCGATTGGGCGTAATCTTGATGATATTGATAATATTGCGGTATCTCTATTCACGGGTGTTTTACCTCTTAAACGTCTGTCACTCTTAAGTAAAGAAGATACAACAAAGTTAGTACATCTCTCTGAGAATAATAATAGCCTTAATTGGCCGGCTAAAGTGGTGGAATGTGTGTGGGATTATACACGAGGACATCCTTTTCTTACTCAACAAATTTGTTTTCATGTTTGGGAGCAGGCTCAATTGGTAGGCTCAAAAACGGTTCCCACTGCTACTACAGTAGATGTGGAAAATGTAATTTTCGATGTTTTAGATACCGGGCGCAATACCCTTGAATGGTTATGGAATGGTTTGCCGCCGGCTGAGCGAGTAGTTGCCTCCGTTTTAGCCGAAACCGGGCCAATTTCAATGTCTGATTCAGCTTTGGAAAAACGCTTGTATGATGGTGGAATCCATGTGGTAATTAAGGAATTACATGATGCGCCCCGCTCATTGCAAGACTGGGATTTATTGGAAATTGCGAAAGATGGTTATCGATTTCGGGTTGAATTAGTGCGCCGTTGGATCACAGAAAATAAACCCCTACGCCGAGTACAAGATGAACTTGATCACATTGATCCGGTTGCAGAAAATATGTTTCGAACCGCTCAAAGATTATATAAAGAGGGCAACAAAGAAACATCGGTTTCGCAATTGCGTGAAGCCATTTTGCTTAATCCCAATCACTTAAATGCCCATCAATTACTCGCCGATATCTTGCTGGCTCAGGGACATGCTGGGGAAGCGCGGGATTTGTTGGAAAGATTGTATAAATATAAACCTCTGGTTGCCCGTTCACGTTTGATACAAGCATTGCTGGAATTAGCGGAACATAGCGACAATGAAGAGCAGCAACTTAATTTATATGAACAAATCCTAGTGTTAGAACCCAATCAACCAGAAGCCACTGCTAAACATAGAGACATAAAACAACGGTATGGTGAAGCGGCGTTGGCACGAGATGATTTAAAAACGGCTCTTGAGATTTACCAGCAATTAGGAATTAATAAGAAAATTGCTGAGATAGAACAGAAAATTCGTGAGGGTTACTTTGAATATCGCACGGAACTTGATGCCTTCAAAAAAAGAAAACGCTGGCAAATTTCGGTGTTAACGTTCTTGATGATAATTTCTGGGGGTTGGATTTATTGGAATCAAGTTAAGCCGATTTCTCTTGAGCCACTTAGGCAAGAAAGTGTATGGCAGGCACCAATTGAGCCAACACCTCAACAATCCCCCCCGCCAGAAATGTTCTGGAAAAAGACTATCTTTGAGCAACAACTAGAACAAGGCAAGGTAGAAAAGTCTCTTGTGGAACAAAAATTTCTACAGGCTTTGGAAAAAAAGGCGAGATTTGAACAAGAACTTAAACAAGCCAACCAGAAAAATGCTCGTATGGCAAAAGAACTTGCCCAAGCCAACCGAAAAGTTCGGAAACAAAACCAAGAAATGGTGAAGCTTTCCAAAAAAACGGTATTGGGAAAATTCATGTCACAACTTGAAACCGGCAATCAAATTGTCGTCGTTGGTTCATATAGGAAACGAGCGGATGCTGACAGAAAGCTTGCAAAACTCAAAACTAGGTATCCGGAGCTATTTTATCCAAAAATGGATTCCGTGTCAGACAATTTGGAAAATAATATTTATAAAGAAGGTGACATTTGGGAAATTTTTATAAATGGTTTCTATTCTTACGAGTCAGCCAAAGCCCTGAAAACAATGGTTCTCAAGTTGGAACTTATAGATGATGCCTTTATTAGAAAAAATCCATTTCTGTGAGAACTACAGGAATTGTCTGTAATAAAAAAGGATTCAAAAGCGTGCCTACAAAGATTGCCTATAAAGGATTTAAACCCAAATAACACCACGAAACCATCCTTTATGTGCGACCCGTTCAGCCCAAAGTATGACGTAAGTCATACGTAAGGCTGGCATAAACAAAAGAGTTTATGACAACTCAAAGATAGTAAATTGAAAGCTTTAATTTAGGCAACCTAGAGCCTAGCCAATACCCGACTGGTATATTTAGTTGAATGTTCTGGTCAGTGCAAGGGTATGAAGTGATTTGCTTATGATTAGCCATAAGAACAAATTGCAAGGTAATTGGATATGGTAACGAGAGAAATCATTTACAGAATAAAGCGTCGTTAAGGTTAAGAGGGGATGCATCGATCGAACCTCTATGAAATAAGAAGATACATATTGAAGTTTTAGATTAATATGATAGGTATCGGTTCACCAGAACATTATTTCGGCGCAAAGATGATACCTAAGTCCAAACGTTCCTTCGAAGGGAACGGGGCAAGCATCCTTGAGTAGTCTCGTGGATAGCAGCGAGAGAAGCGTAACAAACTTTAATGCGAGAGGGTGTCAAGATTGTGCAAAAAGCAAACGCCTTTATGTAATGTAAAGGATATGCTGACGTACACACTTTTAACCATAACGATATTATCAACTAAATAATTCAGTACCCACAAATGAAAATCGGCAACGCTTTTCCTTTATGGAATGGCAATGAAGAAACGAATATTGATTGGCGCGACATCAATTGGGGTCACGTCCGTCGGTATGTTCGTCGTTTAGAAAATAGTATTGCAAAGGCTGTCGAACATCACGACTTTAAGCAGGTAGCAAAACTGCGTCGGATTTGGAACGGGGGTAAGTTGATAAAGTTACTGGCAGTGCGTAAGGTCACACAAGATAATCGTGGCAAGCGCACCGCTGGGATAGATGTTGTGAAAGTTACAACGGGTAAACAACGGTTGGAACTGGCAAGTAAATTGGAATTGGACGGTAAGGCATTACCTTTGAGAAGGGTTCATATACCCAAACCAAATGGTAAAACACGTCCATTGGGTATCCCAGTCATAAAAGATAGAGCCAAGATGGAATTGGCAAAAGGGAGTATTCAACCAATTTACGAAACCAGAGCGGAACCGAACGTATATGGTTTCCGACCAGCCCGTAGTATCCACGACGCTATAGAAGCTGTCTTTAATAGTATCAAAGGAAAACCCAAATATGTACTTGAAGGAGATTTAACTGGTTTCTTCGATAATATTAAAGTAGAAGCAATCTTAGAGAGTAAAGTAATACAGAGATTAGATAATAAAACCAAGAAACAAATAAAGGCTTGGATTGAAGCTGGGGTGGTAGATAAATCGACATTCAAACCGACCGATAAAGGTACGCCACAAGGAGGGGTTATCTCACCTCTGTTAGCTAACATTGCTTTTATGGGACTGGAAACGATGCTGAACGAATGGGTTAAAACGTGGCCAGGTAAAAGAGAGGGAAATCTGAAGAGCCTGACGACAGTAGTATATGCAGACGACTTTATAGTTCTTCACGAGGATGAGAGAGTCATTAGGGAAGCTAAAGAAAGAATCGCGATATGGTGTAAGGAGAATATCGGTGTTGAATTGAATTTAGAAAAGACACACATTACACACACGAGCAAAGGGTTTGACTTTCTAGGTTTCAACATTCGACAATACCCAGTAACCACAAACAAGCAAGGTTTTAAGACTCTAATTCTACTTTGTTACATTCCCATTCCCATGATTCCTACGGCATAGCAATAATTTGGTATTTTTCATCTGATAAATTAGGAAAGGTTCATATCATAAAAAATAAATTTGTTATAGCATCATTAATTCAATACCTTCGCCAATATCAAATTTTGTTGTTTCGGGAATGAGGTACGATTTCCCGAAACCTATATAAGAGTTTCGGGAAATCCGCTTCGCGCAATGAACGAAACAAATATCCAATTGGCGATGGTATTGTAATTATCCGATAATAACTCAAAACAGCTTCCCGTAAAATGAAACCGGTATTTTATGCTTGAATATTTTCAAAACGAACTAATCATGCCGTTCTTGTGAGCTAAAAATCGGCTATTTTATCGAATTTAAGGCAAACAACGTCCTCGGTTACCCGCGTATTTTTAACGTACTTATTTTGTTATATAATTTTTTCAGCAGCAACTATTCATTTAGAACATCAAACTGCTGAATGCGCTGTTTTTTATAGGCTGAATCAATTGATGATTGCCTCTGTCGGTGTTCCATCTGTCGTAATACCTCTTTTAACGTTCTATCTCGTCTTGTTCGGTCATGAGCAAGCAAGATTCGTATGTCACTATAACTCAATAATGGTACGTCTTCTTGATGTAACATTTTTTCTTCAAGCATGAATAACATAGCCATCATAACAAGAGCCATGTGGTGATGCCACTTAGCAAAATCCACGTACTTGGTAATCGCCTAGCCCTACTTCCGGTTTCCCATTTCTCAAAGCATATTCTACCCAATAACGTTGCTAAGCATGAAAGCTAACCGAGAAACAGAAGTATCCTTATCAGCATTAGACAAGCTATATTTGAATTTGGAAGGTGCATTAACGTAACAAAGCACTACTAAATGCCAGCAGTGTGCTTCTGGTTCGATTCCATCCCATAACCATACACGAACATGATGAATATCTACTTGAAGTTCGCCTTTGGTACTATCACGTAAGGTTATACGTTTCCAAGCATCCGCCGGTTGTTGGGAAGCCAATTTATCTACCCGAATCGGTTTCGTTTGAGCTTGCAAGCGGGTTGGTTTTTTACCACGTTTACTAGGTTTTTGGAGGGGCACGATAGGTTTGGGATCATAAAGATAGATAAATATGTTGATCTTTGTGTACATCCGCCATAAAGATTTCAGGCATCGCATCTAAGTCACGTAAGAACGCAGGGTCTTCACCATAAAACCCATCACAACCTATACAGAAGTACTCAAGCTTCTTTTGTCTCGCATGCTTTACCATCTCTAATGCTAAGTCTTGTTTACGCTTAGCAACTATGTTTTCAGCCGGAACACCGGCCGCAAGACAGCGTTCCTCATCATTGATCCAGCTATTCTTCAAAAAATAAACGTTCGTCCACCATGGTAGCATAACCACCATGACACAAAGCAGTGAATACTCCAACTTGACAGTTGTCATATTGAACTATTTGTCCACACCATTGTCGAGAAACACCCACTGATTTTTACCTTTTTTTAGAACACCGCTTTCGTCTATAATCAAGCAACTATCTTCGCCATGAACAAGCTTTTTATTAGCCTCACTAGCAACTAAGTCTAGTACTTCTCGTTCAGGACAGAAGGAATCAGATAAAAAATGTTGAAAAGCTTGTGCATCTGAATCAGGTACGACTTCTGACATTCTTTCCATATTCTTTTTTTCTGATTGTATTAGCCCACTGATATATTGTTGCATCTGTGGTTCTCTTGTTCGAGTGTAACGAAGAAAAGGTGCTGAAAAACGTTTACAAAAACCTATAAAATGTTGTGCTATACCAATAAGAGGATTCTCTATATTCTGAGTTCCCACTAATTCATCTATATCCTGAGTATTTATATCAGGAATATCTTTTGGATGACCCATTTTGTTTGATTACCTTTATGATAAAAATATAAGTTTTTATTATAACTTATAAAGTTAAATCTAACAAAGTAGAATTAATCTTAGATGGAATAAACTGACCGGTACAGTTCCGGATTTTAGTGGTTTGCCTAATTTGCAGATGCTTAATTTTGAATCTAATGAACTGACGGGAGTAATTCCGGATTTCAGGGCTTTGCCTAATTTGCAGACGCTTTATATTTTTCGGAATCAACTAACGGGGGAAATTCCGGATTTCAGGGCTTTGCTTAATTTGCAGGAGCTTGATCTCAACCGGAATCAACTGACGGGGGAAATTCCGGATTTTCAGGGCTTTGCCTAAATTGAAGAAACTTGCTCTCTCTTATAATAAACTGACGGGGGCGATTCCGGATTTCAGTGCTTTGTCTGTTTTGCGATGGCTTTATCTAGATTCTAATCAACTGACCGGGGCTATTCCTAGTTTCAGTGCTTTGCCTAATTTTATAACACTTCACCTCGGAAATAATTCAATCTGCAAAGATACCAACATCAATTATTCTTTATGGCTAGAGGAACAAATAAGCAGATTTTCAAAGTGCTCTACTAACTACTCACCTATAGCAGCAAGTATCGAAATGCAGTTAAATCAAAGCCGCTATACCACCGGTAACCTTATACGCTTAGATATGCAAGTTGATGGGCAAGCGACGGTAGATTTATATGTTGCAATAGTATTTCCAAGTGGCGACTTTACAACAATTACCTACCCCCTCGCTTTTAGTCAGTTCAATACAATACAAATCTATAAACCCGCAATTGCAATCTCCGAGCAAAAAAATTATCCCATCCTGAACGACTTCTTACTACCCGACGGCACAATGCCATTAAGTTAGTCTAATATGTTATAATCATTAAATATTCACCCACGGGAAAAATTTAATGATGGAAAAACCGGCATTAGGAGTCGAAAATGATAAAGCGACGGAATCAATATCAATAATTC
>Ga0233403_10001570_pt1 | contig 10568 bp, 9 predicted proteins | sample Na_oxic_1_MG_FD_179866 | JGI IMG/M metagenome (GOLD analysis project Ga0233403, IMG submission 179866) | Seawater microbial communities from Saanich Inlet, British Columbia, Canada - Na_oxic_1_MG | ecosystem: Environmental > Aquatic > Marine > Inlet | place: Canada: British Columbia | collected...
ATCTAAAGGTTTGGACTCCAAATAGTTACGTCCAAATCTAAAGGTTTGGACTCCAAATAGTTACGTCCAAATCTAAAGGTTTGGACTCCAAATAGTTACGTCCAAATCTAAAGGTTTGGACTCCAAAAAGTAATAAAACTTATTTTCGCTGGACGGGGTTTGCAACACCAAACGAAACCGTTCAGAATAAATTATTCACTATTTTAGCCATTTCGTCAGTCGCATCCACTGTTGCTGCTATCATTTCTGGATCGTCGCCGACTAAATGTCCAGCGGTTGGTACAATCTTCAATTGAGCCGCCGGCCAGTTTTGTTCAAGGAGATAAGAACTATCTAATGGACAAACCAAATCTCTTTGCCCATGAATGATGATGGCCGGTATGTCCGCTACTTTGTTAACATTTTGTAACAATTGGTTTTCTTCCAGAAAACCGTGGTTGAAGATATAATGACAGCCGATGCGAGCAGCATTCAACAATTCTTCTGAAGGCTCTGTTGGTGCGGCAAATTCTCCATAACTGATGATACAACCTTCCCAAGCTGCCCAAGCTAATGCGGCTGCATGAGCCTTAGCGGTATCTTTGCCGGTTAAATAGTCATAGTAAATTGCTAATGGATTATCCCAATGCCCTTCTGGTAGAAAGCGTATAAATGCTTGCCATTGCTGCGGAAATAGCCGCTTTACACCACCGTCCCGATAAAACCAGTCAAGATCGTTTTTTCTTGCTAAGAAAATGCTGCGTAAAATGATTCCTAACACACGCTCAGGGTGCTGTTGGGCATACGATAATCCTAGTGTTGCTCCCCAAGAGCCACCAAATATCACCCAATTTTCTATATCTAATTGGGTTCTTATCGTTTCCATATCACGCAACAAGTCCGAAGTAGTATTATTTTCCAAACTACCAGTGGGTATAGAACGTCCGGCTCCACGTTGATCGAATAATACAATACGATATAGGTTTGGATCGAAACAAGAACGGTGGTAAGGCTTACAATGTCCGCCCGGCCCACCATGCAAAAAAATGATAGGAATGCCGTGCCGATTGCCACATTCTTCTACCATGAGGACATGATTTTGGGAGGCGGCAATTTGATGAGTAGTATAGGGTTCGATATCAGGGTATAGGGTAGTCATATCAGTTTTAAGGGATTGTTTATAAATAAAGGATTTACAAGCACAACTACAAGGATTGTTTATAATAAAGGATTTAATCGCCCCTACAAGGATTGTTTATAATAAAGGATTTAATTTTGACTGGATGGTTTTGGCTGGACGGGGTTTGCAACCCCGTCCGAAACGTTTCTTTACAATTATTATAATTAACAACGAGTTACCCATTTAAGCCGGTAAATCCTATATGTTTATACTGAACATACTTCAAATTTGTGAAAATGAATAGCCTAGCTGTCCTTTAATAAATCCGTCATATCAAGCAACTTGGAGTATTTGTTTTTAATTCATAATTCACCATTCATAATTCACCATTGTTTATTTATGCCATTTTCTTTACAATATAATTGCTCGCCGTTTTATGTTGTTTGAGGATAACGATTTTCTCTTCTTGGGCGTGGAGTAAAAAGTTCTTAAATTTGCTAAATCCATAATTAGATTCATTAAAAGATGGCTCCAATTCCAACATCCTTTTCTTGATTTTACTACTTACTGGCTCTCTACCTTCATCTTCAAATAATTTCACAACTTGAAGCAATAAATTGTAAGCGACTGAAATATCTAATTTTTCTTGTAAATTTACATTGGTAGTTGGCGTATTTTTCGTGGTGTTATCCGGTTCGTGTTCAATCTGCTCCGCATTTTCAAAATCTTGAATTTCAATTTTCGGTTCCATTCTTGGAAAGATTTTTTTACAAATCGAATTAAGACAACAAAGCTGTTTAATCACCCCCATTTTATGCTTGGGCGAATAGTCTCTAAAAGCTTGATTGGCATACTTACAACAGACAACTAAATTATTTAAGTCATCGTTACCACCTTTAGATTTTGGTACAATATGCTCAATTGTGGCTTCATCAATGTCCAAAATGGCATCACAATAAAAACATTTACCACCTTGATTAAATAACAATGCACTAAGTTTTTTCATAGCCTCCGAGAAAGTCTCAAAAAAGATAATAATGAAATAGAGCATGGAAATGAAAAACATTGTCCACTTTTTTTTAAAATGCTTCAAGTGTATTGTCATCCACAAAAAAAAAGCCCCAAGGTTGAAGAACCCCGGAGCTTTTTCATCGGCTTTTTACGTTTACTGCGTATTTTTAAATTAATTATTCTTCACATCTTTAGCCAATATTGCCTCTATCATCTTGAAAATGTAGGAATTTGTCCAATCTCGTGGACCTAATGCCATACCTTCTAAGTTACCGGTACGTCCGATTAAGCTAGTTGTTGGAAAACCTTTCACACTGTAAGCCCGCAAGCCACTACCATATTGGTCAATCCAGACTGGGAATGTGAATTGATTAGCTTTTACAAAAGCCTCAACAGATTTCCTATTATCCGCCGCTATCGCAATAACTACCAATCCTTTATTTCGCAATTTTTCCCATAATTTTTGCAATTGCGGCAATTCGAGGAGACAAGAACTACACCACGTAGCCCAAAAATGCAGTAATATTACTTTACCGGCATAACGACTTAAACGTTGTTCTCGGTTTTCCAAATCGAATAGGGATAAATTTGGGGCTTGCGTAATTGTCTTTGGGATCTGAAAAAGTTGTTGCGGCGTATTTATATCGGCAGCAAACGCTAAAGAAGTTATCAGGCTCAATAAGATACAAATGAGCCACAATTTAGATTGAGAAATTTTACTTCGCATTATTCCTTTTAGGAGTTAGATATTATGGGTATGTAGGTATGTAGGGTGGGCAAGTTTTTTTTGCCCACCAAAAAAAACGCTTAAAAATTCCACGTCAACGATAATAACCAACGATTATCAATCACTTGTTGATAGCCATTCACATCTTGATACAATGGCTTTTGATATTTAATCTCCAAACTGCCGGCAGTATTGGGTATTTTGTATTGCACAACCGGGGTAAGGAAAAGCGAATGCAAACCGGTATGCTCCGGATTATCCACCATCGAAGTCGCTATATTTGAATATTTGCCATCATGATCTTTATCCTTCATCGCATAAATACCATGCAAATCAAGCCCGACATTGATAAAATTGTTCGCCTGATAACGCGACACTAAATCATAACTGAATTGATCGCCAAATTCATAGCCTTCATTTCCTTCCGTGTTTAATTGATAAAACAAACTGGCTTGCAAAATAACCGGATAAAAAGCCTTTAAGTAATTAGCCGTAAACAAAGCATCCCAAGAGCCACTACCAAGTTGCATCATGGCATGTACATATTTACCCGACGCATTTTTTTCGTCATTCTTGCCCGTTGGCATTTTAAGTCCAAAACCAAGCGTCAAGCGTTGGGTAGGGCGAATCGGCGCATCGGTATAAGCGGTGTAAAGTCCCAATACGGTAATATCTCCCAAACCTTGTAAGGTATCCATCTTGTGTTCCATCACCATGCCCATTTTGTTCTTCATACGCATATCCATATCATTCTTAATGTAGGGAAGCACCCCAAGCACTTGGAAACGTTCGGTTACCGGATAAGCCGCAGCTAAAGACCATTTTTGCATGATCATACTAGTTGGAACACTATACGAGCCGCCCGGCTGCCAATTCCGGTTTATGACATCATTCGGACCAATTTCACTTGTGCCTTCACGGATGGTTTCCATATCCATATACTCATATTGCAAAGACAACCCCAAATTAGGGGCAAGGGTAACGCCGGAAGTATTTGCGGAAGCAATGCAACACGACAAACCACATTCGCCTAATGCGAACACATTAGTTGTGGTAATTCCCAAAATGGTCGAGACAAAACCCAATAATACTAACTTTCTCATTGTTGATAATATTCCAATTTTATTTAATATTGATTTTCTCGTTCCCAAATCTAAAGGTTTGGACTCCAACGCATAACTACTTCCAAATCTAAAGGTTTGGACTCCAACGCTTAACTACTTCCAAATCTAAAGGTTTGGATTCCAATCAAATACGTTGGAGTCCAAACCTTCAGATTTGGATTAAGGTTTGGACTCCAAACGCGAGACGATATTTCTCGTTCCCACGCGCCGGCGTGGGAATGCAGTCTCGACGCGACTGCAAAGCGCACGCACGGGTTCCCAACCAGAAATATATTACAATCGCATTTTTTATACCACTTCGTTAAAATCAATTTTATGCTTTATTATCATTAACTTATGTATTTACTTACTTGTATTGTTAGTATCTTTCGGGGTGTGATTTCACCCATTTTTGTGTTAAATAACACTATCTCTTTAAAACTCAATGAAGAAATAATATGTCAGATTTTTTTGATAATTTACTTGGACGTTCCGGGAATTTTGCCACCGTAATACGTGCCGCCCGTATAACGGCGGCGACAGATGTGACAATACTTATCTTAGGTGAAAGTGGTACCGGTAAGGAACTCTTAGCCCAAGCCATTCATAATTATAGTCGTCGAGCGCAAAACCCATTTACAGTTGTTAATTGTGCGGCGTTGCCAGACACGTTAGTAGAATCAGAATTATTTGGACATCGCAAAGGGGCATTTACTGGAGCCTTTGCCGACAAACTAGGGCGGGTGCAAACGGCTCATGGTGGGACATTATTCTTAGATGAAATTGGGGAATTGCCATTAAATGCTCAGGCAAAATTACTACGCTTTTTAGAAACTGGTGAATGTCAAGTGATTGGTAAAAATCGTTTAGACAAAGTTGATACTCGTATCTTGGCAGCAACTAACCGTGATTTATATGCCGCGACGCAACAGGGCAAATTTAGGCAAGATTTATATTACCGTTTAAATATTGTGCCTTTAGAATTACCACCCTTACGCCAGCGTCTGAATGACTTAGAAATATTACTGCATACCTTTACCCAGCAATTAGCCCAACGCCACAATTTACCGGTTCCACACTACTCTAAAGCAACACTTAAGCAATTACGCCATCACAGATGGCCGGGCAATGTTCGAGAATTACACAATTTTTGTGAGCGTATGTTGATTCTCTTCAGTGGTAAAACGATTGAGCCAACCAATTTGCCTCATGAAATTCGACTTGAGAACCCATCTCAAGAACCTAACGAATTCAACCTACCTGACACCGGGATAAATTTGGAATCTTTAGAAATTTCCATAATTCGCCAAGCCCTCCAAAAAACTTACGGCAATCGTACCAAAGCAGCACGATTATTAGGTTTAACGCGAGATACTTTATTATATAGGGTAAAAAAGTACGCCATTGAATTTAAAGGAAATTAAATAAATATGGAAAATAAATTCCACAGATGGAATCGGTGGCTATTCACATTTAACATAATTGGAGCCAAACCTCAGAGGTTTTTCGTGAAATTATTTATATGAACGTCTATAGTTATTAATTGGGGTAAAAAAAACTTGATAGTCGAGTGATAGGCTAATAGCAAATTGGCGTAGGAGCGAACCTTTGTTATCGCCCCTTTGCTACGGGCTATCTAGTGTCCATCCGGAAACACCAGTAAAAATCCCTTCGCCTCAGCTTTGGACTCCAAACAATGGACATCTTGGAATTCAAAGCTGAGGCGAAAGGAGAGTTTCCGGATGGACACTATCTATCACTTAGCCTCTAAAACCCAATCTTCAAAATCAAAAATCTTCTGAACAGGCAGATGGATATCAAGAACTTCATCAATGACTTCTGTGTCATTCATATCAAATGTATTGTATGAGCCTTGCTGCGAATAAACCTTTATCACCTCAATTGAGGGCATAACTAACCAACATGATTTAATACCAAGCGCAAAAAAAGCATTAAACTTTCTGAGGAGTTCATTAATTGTCTGCCTTGGAGAAAGTACTTCAATTGCCAAGTTAGGCATTAATGATACCTTTAAAACATCATCATCTAACAATTTGGTTTTCGGCTCGGTTTTTTAATCCGTCTTCAGTGATTCTTTTTGATAAACACAAATATCCGGAATAAGTTCATCTTTAGTCTTGAGTCCAAATTGACTTAAGTCCATTTGGCTGGCATCCAAACTCAATTCAATAAAAGGTTTGAATCTTTTATCATTGAAAAGCAAACCGATTATGTTTGTTTGAACAGTGCTATGTTTTTTTGATGGCTTATGTTGTATCTCATCCTAGTATTCATCCTCTTCAAATTCAGTTAGTTTGATCATATTTTTTTACTCCACCAATATGGTTTTAATTTGATTTTTTCGTCCTATTTTTTTGTCTGAATCAAAATTTACCGAATTTGAGAATTAACCGAATCAATAAGTATTCATTCTGAAAATTCTTAAATTCTGCAAATTCTGATTCAGACAAGAAAAGTTTTTCTATCTGAATCAAAATTTACCGAATTTGAGAATTAACCGAATCAATAAGTATTCATTCTGAAAATTCTTAAATTCTGCAAATTCTGATTCAGACAATAAAAGGGCACCCTTCATATTCCCACAAAAATAGTGAACAATTGTTTCGGGAATGGAACGAAGTGGATTTCCCGAAACTTACACTTGGCTTTGGTTTCGGGAAATCCGTTCCACTCCATTCCCGAAACAACTGTCAACTACTTTTGAAAGGTGCCAATAAAAGGGTGAAAATTATAACGCCCGCACCATCAGCACGCCTTCGATAGCTCTAATTTCCTCCATAACCGTGTCTGGTATGGAATCATTGACATCAACTAAAGTGCAAGCAATATCTGAACGGGAACGATTAAACATGTCTACAATGTTAAGATTGGCGTTGGCAATTGCAGTTGAAATACGCTCAATCATGTGGGGAACATTGGCATTAACCACTAACAAACGAGGCTCACCATTGCGTGGTATGTCCATTTCGGGAAAATTCACGGAATTATGCACTGTGCCATTTTCTAAAAAATCACGTACTTGCTCGGCAACCATGATGGCACAATTTTCCTCGGCTTCCCCAGTAGATGCGCCAAGATGTGGAAGGGTAATAACCCGTTCGTGGTTTATCAATGAACCATTCGGAAAATCACACACATAGCCATTGACTCGCCCAGCATTTATAGCCTCACAAACCGCAACATTATCAACAATTTCATCACGGGCAAAATTGAAAATCATCAAGCCCTGACGAACATTTTGTAATCGCTCTGCACTAATGAGATGACGGGTAGCATCCATAAGAGGAACATGTACCGTGACAAATTCAACTTTTGCCAACATATCTTCAACACTCGACGCTTGTTTAACGTGAGCTGAGAGTTGCCAAGCATTTTTCACGGTAATGTTAGGATCATAACCGATGACTTTCATGCCTAACGCATAAGCGGCATTTGCTACTTTGACTCCAATGGCTCCTAAACCAATCACGCCCAAAGTGCGGTGAGCCAATTCAAAGCCAACAAATTGTTTTTTGCCGGCTTCGACTTGTTTAGAAATTTCAGCCTCGGTGCCTTGTAATTTGCTAACGTAGTCATAAGCTGGCAAGAGATTACGCGCCGCCAATAACATACCCCCAAGCACTAACTCTTTGACAGCATTAGCATTAGCACCGGGAGCATTAAAAACCGGAATGCCACGCTCGTTCATTTTCGCCAGCGGAATATTATTTACTCCCACTCCAGCACGTCCAACTGCTTTAAGGGTTGTGGGTATTTCCCAATCGTGCATTTTGAATGAGCGCAATAACACTGCATCCGGATGCACAATTTCTGATGCCACTTCATAACGATCACGCGGTAAGCGTTCTAAACCTTTTACCGAAATATTATTTAAAGTCAGTATCTTATACATTAACCATTCCGTTTTGCAAAATCATTCATGAAATCAATCAATGCTTGTACGCCTTGTTCCGGCATTGCATTATAAATGCTGGCTCGCATCCCACCAACGGAACGATGTCCAGCTAATGTCAATAATCCCGCATCAATTGCCTCTGCTAAAAAAGTTGAGTTTAAATTATCATCCGCCAGCGTGAACGGTACATTCATCCAAGAGCGATAATTGAGTTCAACCGGGTTGTTATAAAACTCGGAATTATCAATCGCCTCATACAACATCGAAGCCTTACGCTGATTACGCTTCCCCATTTCTGCCAAGCCACCCAATTCTTTGAGCCATTTGAATACTAGCCCGGCAATATACCACGAGTAAGTTGGTGGCGTGTTGTACATGGAGTTGCTCTTAATATGCGTTGTATAAGTACACATAGTTGGTGTGGAAGACATAGCATCATTTGCCAAATCTTCACGTATAATCACAACAGTCAGGCCGGCCGGGCCAATATTTTTCTGGGCACCCGCATAAATCAGTCCGTATTTGGAAACATCCACTGGGCGCGATAAAATCGTTGAAGACATGTCAGCCACTAATGGCTTGTCGCCAACTGCAGGAATGAAATGAAATTCCAACCCATTGATAGTTTCATTAGGCGTATAGTGAACATAAGCGGCGTTTGGATTTAACTGCTGAAACTCGGGAATGGTTATAAAACCTTCACTTTCTGAATCAAGTGCCACATTGACTTGACAATATTTTTTCGCCTCAGCGATGGCTTTCTTGGACCATAAACCGGTATTAAAATAATCAGCCTCATTACTATCGCGCAACAGGTTCATCGGCACCATCGCAAACTGCGTAGACGCGCCGCCTTGGAGAAACAAGACCTTATAATTATCTGGAATATTTAACAATTCCCGTAAATCAGCAGTTGCTTGTTCGGCAATCGACATAAATTCTTTGCTACGATGGCTCATTTCCATCACCGACATGCCGCTACTTTGCCAATCAAGTAACTCGGTTCGGGCTTGTTCCAACACTGGCTCCGGTAACATTGCCGGGCCTGCACTAAAATTAAATGCTCGTGACATAATTAATTGTGAATGGTGAATTATGAATGGTGAATTATGAATGGCTCATTAAATAATATTCTAGGTTGCTTCAATACCTTCGCCAATTTGATATTTGTTTCGGGAATGTAGCGAAGCGGATTTCCCGAAACCCAGTAATATCGGAGTTTCGGGAAATCGTACCTCATTCCCGAAACAACAATTTTTTGACATTGGCGAAGGTATTGTTGCTTGATGACGGATTTATTAAAAGATGGCATTCATTTTTCACCAATTTGAAGTACGTTCAGTATATATTATATGTAAAAATTAAATCCGTGAAAATGTTGAAATTAATGGTGAATGGTGAATGAATGACCCAAGTTGTTTTAGACAACAAATAGATTTATTAACGTGTTCATGAGCCATTCATTTTCACCAATTTGAAGTACGTTTAATGTAAACTGTTTATACATTCATCCCATAACTGTCATTCACCATTCATAATTCACCATTCACCATTAATTGCCTATGCCCACAGCCGTCGTGTTAGTTTCTGGCGGATTAGATTCTGCTACTACCCTTGCTATCGCCAAATCACAAGGTTATGCTTGCTACGCTTTGAGTTTTGATTATGGGCAACGTCACCGGATTGAATTACAAGCAGCCCGTCAAGTTGCAAAAAGCTTAGGCGTTGTTGAACACAAATTCATTAACCTTAATTTAGATGAAATCGGTGGCTCCGCGCTAACAGACTCTCAAATTAGTGTTCCCACACTGGGACTTTCTGACCAAATTCCAGTCACTTATGTACCCGCTCGTAACAGCATCTTTTTGGCATTAGCCTTAGGCTGGGCGGAAGTATTATCGGCTTATCATTTATTCATTGGGGTTAATGCGGTAGATTATTCCGGCTATCCGGATTGTCGTCCCGAATTTATTGCCGCTTTTGAAAAATTAGCGAATCTTGCCACTAAAGCGGGAGTAGAAGGACATACATTTAAAGTACATACGCCTCTCATTAAATTGACTAAGGCACAAATTATTCAAAAAGGGTTGCGTTTAGGAGTAGACTATAGTGTAACAATCTCATGTTACCAGCCTAGCCCGGAAGGTTATGGTTGTGGGATTTGTGATGCTTGCCGTTTACGTGTGGATGGATTTAGGGCTTTAGGGATGACTGATCCTACTCAATATGTTGTCTGACATTCTATACTATTCGTAACTATTCAGGGCAACCATAAAGGATTGCCCCTACAAGCCCATTATTTATGGTAGGGGCAACCATAAAAGGATTGCCCCTACAAGCCCATTATTTATAGTAGGGGCAATCCCTTGTGGTTGCCCTTTTTTCGCAATAATTTGATATACAATCACGAATTTATGGTAGGGGCAATCCCTTGTGGTTGCCCTTTTTTCGCAATAATTTGATATACAATCACGAATTTATAGTAGGGGCAATCCCTTGTGGTTGCCCTTTTCGCAATAATTGATATACAATCACGAATATAAATTAAAGTGTTTTGAGGACCAATATGCAATCAAATAGAAACATAGAAATTTGGGTTGGTATTTTTGTGGCGTTAGGCTTTGCTGCCATATTTATGTTAGCTATGAAAGTTAGTAATTTCAATAATTTGTTTGCCGAGCAAGGTTACGCGGTGGTTGCCAAGTTTGAAAA
>Ga0233403_10001572_pt1 | contig 10557 bp, 10 predicted proteins | sample Na_oxic_1_MG_FD_179866 | JGI IMG/M metagenome (GOLD analysis project Ga0233403, IMG submission 179866) | Seawater microbial communities from Saanich Inlet, British Columbia, Canada - Na_oxic_1_MG | ecosystem: Environmental > Aquatic > Marine > Inlet | place: Canada: British Columbia | collected...
AACGAGTGGACCTAGCGACGAAAAGAACTTGTTAGCCTACCAAATCAACACCACAGCTAAGACCCGCACCGTCATCCTAACCGACGGATCTATCGAGACATGGGAAACCTCAAAAGTGAAGGAGACACTTCAACATGAGTGGTAAAAAGAACAGCATCATGAAGTCGGTCAGGAATATACTCTTGGCTCTCTTCGGTACGATGCTCGCTATTTCTTTACTAAACATGGCCGTACTCCAAGTAATTTTGGCTCTTTTCCTTGGCTGGCTTGCACACACTTTCCGCGTCCTCCCTCTACTTGAATGGAATGCTGAACTCATCTTTTGCTTTCTCCTAGCACTCACACTAGCCACCTGGATGCTCCATCGCGCCCTCAACTGGCTTCATAAACAAGGCACGCTCAAACAAGCGTGGACAGCAAAGCGCACCCTCGCACTCACCTCCCTCCTACTCATGCTCTTCGGCATGTCAGTCGCCATGACCGGCATCGTCCACCAATCAATCTGGGTGATGAAAGGGCCCATCACTCGAACTAACAGGGCAAGTGAATTGACCAATGCCTTAAACTCGGGGAAAAACATATTTTCCACATCCTTCTCTTACGCTAAAGAACATGACGGACATTACCCAAGCGGCTTAAGACTACTTTTAGAGAACGATAGTGAAAACGAAGACTGGCAAGAACTCTCTCTTGGCGATCTCTACTACCAACCTAAGAATAAAGATCTCCCGCCAGAACCATGGGTGTATTATCCGTGGACCACATCGCACCGCACAAACCTCATAACTCTCCACTCCAGCTCCCCAGCATTTAATGGAAGATGGATCGTCGGACAACTCAATGGCGCAGTCCAAACTGTAAGCAACGAAGAATTTCAAGAAATGCTTGCCACCACTCAAGCAGCCCTGCGCAGGAAACGGACCGCGGGTCATCCCCACGGCCAGTCTCCATCTCACCCTCGGCAAAGGGTCGTTCCACCACAATAGAACCTGTCAAAGTATTCGTTACGCAGCTTGGTCTTCAATCGCGCCGTAACCGGCAAGATTGGCACTTTGTTGCAGAGCGCAGAGCAACACCTGCCGCGCTCTAACACGCGGTACATTTGCCACAGCTTGGTATGTAGTTCTGTAGTCAGCTAGCGGCACAACACTGTATTCACGGTTTGGATCCGTCAGCTGTAGCACCGTGTCCACCAGCAAGCCGGGCTCCTCATCTAGAATTGCCAGAACATTGCGCACCAGCATCACTGGCCCGATTCGCTCCTTGGCTGTTAGCTCTACCAAAAGCTCAAGATCGCTCGCCGCAGCCTCTGGTTCATTCGTCGTATTTTCAGTTGTCATTTTGGATAATTGGTTTTGAGGCCTCGCCTCGATTATAATTTTAAAGATGATATTTTATCAACACAGTGATATGCTCCACCGTGAATTTATTGACCTACAAATAGTAGGCTCGTTGATTATTGACCCTTCTCGGTCAGCAATTGTCGGACAGATCAAAACGCTAACTATCGCTTGCGTCTTTCACGGGAATCCGACATCGAACTCAGTGAGGAGGCTTACCAAACTAGAATCCGAGCACAAAAAAACTCGCTTCCAGTTTTGGAAAGCGAGCAACATTGAATTCGTATCTATTGTAGTATACTTGTTTATGCAGCTCGCGTTCCTCCTTTCGATTTAGAGGACCAATGGCAAATAAAGGAATGTTCCTGAATGCCACCCGACATCATACCCGACCAAGATCCCCCAGAGGAGATCTTGCCAAAATAGGAATATGGATAGTTGTTTGGCATCAGTTGATTTGCGTTACGGATTCACAACTACGCGCAGATTTAAAATAACGCAACCCTAAAGTTATCATTCTGTGTCACAACCCCACCACAAAAGACGAATAAACCACCCTTTTAGAGATATAGCATCATTCTATTTGACTGCATCGAAAGAAGCAAACGGCCTTCTACCACTGTCATTGACCATCAGCCCATTCCATGCTTAGAAGTGCCTAATCAAATTTTCAAGGAATGTTCAAACTTCTCAAGACCGACGAAAAAACTAAAGCGCGCCGCGGTGAACTCACTACTGCGCACGGAGTCATCCAGACCCCTATTTTCATGCCAGTTGGCACCCAGGGAACGGTGAAAACTCTGCACCCAGATGACCTCGTCGATCTTGGTTCTCAAATTATCTTAGGCAATACTTACCATCTCAACCTCCGACCTGGTCTCGAAGTCATTCGTGCCGCCCAAGGGCTTCACAAATTCTCCAGCTGGGACAAACCAATTCTCACCGACTCTGGCGGATTCCAAGTGTGGTCGCTGGCTAAGCTACGTAAAATTTCAGAAAAGGGAGTCGAGTTCGCGAACCACCTCGACGGCTCGAAAATGATGATGACACCTGAGGACAGCATGGAAATCCAAGCAACGCTAGGCTCTGACATCGCCATGCTCTTCGATGAGTGCCCACCGTACCCATGCGAAGAGAAGTATGCAGAGGATTCACTAGCACTCACCACACGCTGGGCAAAACGCTGTAAGATCTGGCACGATGAGAACATCGACAAAGTCGTACCATGGCAGGTCGACCCCAGCCAGATCGACGACGATAAAAAGACAACAGTGAAGCGCCAACTAGCATTCGGGATTGTCCAGGGATCTACTTTCGCCCATCTCCGCGAACGCTCCGCCAAGGAACTCATCGAAATCGGCTTTGATGGTTACGCTGTTGGCGGCATATCCGTGGGTGAACCGGAACACGAAATGATCCGCGCGATCGACAATGCTGTCCCCCACCTCCCCGAAGACAAACCACGTTACGCTATGGGGCTAGGCACTCCACCGCAGATGCTAGAAATGATCGCTCGAGGTGTGGATATGTTCGACTGTGTGATGCCCACCCGCGTCGCTCGCCACGGACTAGCCTTCACCCACGACGGCCCGATCCATATCAAAAACAAAGAATTCGAGCTAGACCAACGCCCACTCACCGAAACCACCCACCCCAGCGTTAGGCGTTTTACCCGCAGCTACATCCGCCACCTTTGGCGCGCCAAGGAAATGCTCGCTTTTAGATTGCTTTCCTACCACAATCTGCATTTTTACCTAGAACTCATGGAGCAAGCACGTGAAGCTATCGAGGCGGGGACGTTCTCGGAATTCAAAGACGCCTTCATCGCTCGCTACACCGCAAAATCTAAATAACTATTATCATTATGACTAACACATTCACTACTCTCGCTCAAGCTGCACAAGGCGGCGACCCAATGCGCACCATCATCATGTTCGGCATTCTCTTCGTCGTCATGTGGGTGGTAATGATCCGCCCACAGCAAAAACGTCAAAAAGAACTCAAAGCCAGACAGGAATCACTCAAGGTCGGCGACAAGGTCATCACCATCGGCGGCATTCACGCTTCAGTAAACTCCATCAGCGAAAAGACTGTCTCGCTCCGCGTCGCAGACAACACATTCGTCAAGTACGACCGCTCAGCGATCGCTACCGTCCTCACTAAGGCCAACGAAAAGTCTGACAAGTAGACCATCTTCCCTCGTGGATTTTAAAAGGCCCCCTCGAATGCGAGTGGGCCTTTTTTACAGCATCTCCTCACTTCACCCTTCTCACCTCCCCTTTCGCTCTCTATATAACCTAATCAGTGAGTAACACTTCCATCTACCTGATCGCAGGTGAAGTCAGCGGCGACACCCATGGTGCCGAACTGATGCACGCGCTCAAGGACGCTATTCCAGACGTTAGTCTGCTAGGAACCGGCGGCCCAGAGATGAGCACAGCCAGCGATGGCGCCACCCGCGACTGGGTGGAAGACGCCGCCGTCATGGGGATCTGGGAGGTTCTAAAGCATTACTCTTGGTTCAAGCAGCAATTCGATCTCATGCTCAAAGAGGTGATCGAAGCGAAACCCGATGCGCTAGTCCTCATCGACTACCCGGGCTTCAACCTCCGCATGGCAAAAGCTGTCCGCGAAGCTCTGCCAAAAACCAAGATCATCTACTACATCAGCCCACAAGTCTGGGCCTGGAACAAGGGACGTATCCCTAAGATGGCGGAATTGCTCGATCAAATGATCTGCATTTTCCCCTTCGAAAAACCCATCTTCGAAGAGGCCGGACTCGCTACCGAATTCGTTGGCCACCCGATCGTTGACGAACTCATTGATAAGAAAATCGCTGTCGAGCGCGACCCTAAGCTCGTAGGACTTTTCCCCGGCAGCCGAGAACGAGAAGTAGCCCGACTCTTCCCCGTGATGTTAGAAACCGCTAGAAGACTCAAAAGCGAGCATCCGACCCTCAGATTCCAAGCGCCAGCAGCCTCAGAAAAGCTCGCAACACAAATGCGCGCCTTACTGGAAAAGGCCAAGCTCCCAGAAGATCTAGTACTCATCACAGCAGGCGACAGCCACGCGCTCATGCAGAGCGCCAGCTGCGGCGTCATTGCCAGCGGCACAGCCACACTAGAAGCAGCCTACTACGGGCTACCCTATTGCCTCATGTACCGCATAGCATGGCCCACTTACTTCATCGGGAAAATGCTCATCAAAGTCGACTACATTGGACTAGTCAACATCCTAGCCGGCAAACAAGTCGTCGAAGAATTCATCCAAGGGGACGCCGACCCATGCCACATCCAGCATGCTCTCGACAAATTCCTAGCCGACTCAGAGTTCACCAAAAAAGTCCAAACTGAACTCGCTGAGACTGCGTCAAAGCTAGGCGACCCCGGCTGCCACCAGCGCGCAGCCAAAACTATTGCAAAAGTACTTGCAAGATAGCTCGCCCGATACGACAGCATCCTCATTGCCACCTCTACGGCAAAAACACATTTCCTCATGTCTAAACTTACCGACAATAAAAGTGCGCGCAAATTCTGGTGGATCATCATGATTCTCCCCATCGGCCTCGTCATCGGCACAGTCACCAGCGTAGTCAACCACCTGCGTCAGAACGAAGAAAAGGAAGCCCAGCTAGAATTCCAAGTCGCCGTAGCCCTCAACGCCAAAGACATTGACTCCACCATGGAGCGATCCCTTCTCATCGGCAAACGCCACACCGCCACCGATGTCGGGAGAAATAACATCCAAGCAGTCAATCGCTTCATCCAAGGGTCGGTGAGCCCTGGTGGCACTGGCATACAGTTCACAGAAACCAATATAAAATCAGCCGACAACCGCAAAATCAAACTCGCTTATGCAGACGTCCCCGGCACTAAGAAAAATGACTTCGTCGTCCTCGTCATCGAACTCATCGGCGAAAAAGGCAGAGCTGACGCCGCAAAAATAGGTCTAACACCATCTTTGATACGCTCCCTAACCGAAGCAGAACCTCTCTACTCCCTGCGCTTTGTTCTCAGTCCTGAAACAAAAAATGCTAAACAACACGCTGAAACACTCCGCAACCACACCCTCACCTCTCATAAGCAAGAAATCCGAAAAGTCATCGTCCTCAAAGAGCAAGAGAACGTCGACATCACAGACCCTAACGACTGGAAGATCCTAGCATCCAACCCAGCTCAAGTAGCAGCCAACAGTGAGTCACATTTCATCAACATCACTCACCCAGTTCTCAGAAAAGATTCCACCGCGCAGATCTCACCAGAGTTCAGCAAAGCAACACTCAAAGCCGCCGACCAACTCCGCGTACTTTTGCTAAAATTAGCGAACTGAGCAAGGCTAGAGGAGAAAGATCTTCCCCGTAGAAGCGTGCTTCTAGCCGCTTCCATCAATACCCCACCAGACATTTCCAAGAAACATCCCAGCCTACTCTTAGTGAAATTTGTGTCGTTTCGCAGTAGAACCGTTTCATCAAACTAGCTTTTCGAACCTTTCGTATTTTTCGCGGTAGAAACCGCTTCATATTATTGGCTCAATCAGCATGCTACTCAACATCGCAGCGACTCCGCACGCTCGACCGCGAGTAGCTTCGAGTGAGCATCTTCTTCAAAAATGGGTCATCGCCCGCTAGATTATCGACTTTTTTGATATTTTCTATCTGAGTAATTCTCGTAAATATGGCCCACTTCACGGCCTTCTTCGGCACCGACTTCACACCGTAACCCCGCGGTTGATTGCTGGACCAAAACTTCACATACTCCTCACCTTGGTGTTGATAGGTTCCTAGATAAACGACGAGATGCCCGTACTCGTATTTACCAATCTGGTCGGACCAAAATATCTTCATGAAATCACCCGGCTGCGCTTTCTCGTAGGATTCAAAGTTGATCCCCATCCTTAAGTCTTTCACTAGCTTTGCAGCGCCAGGACCATTGGCATTCCAGCGTCCCCAGATTCCTATCCCATCACCCTGACCACGCATCAACAAGCTTTGGACCTCATTAGAGCTCAACTCTAGCGCCCCAGCTTCGATAGCCTCCTGCACCACACCTAACAGGACATGATAGGTCGCTCCTGAGCAATAACTAGGCCTCGCCTTCCATACCCTAAGATCTAAATCCCCTCTCCGCCCAGCACGGATGGAATGGCTCAGAGCCCTATGCGCTTTTGGTAGCGTCGAATAACCACCACCGCGCGGCATCCTCTCGATAGCCCGAATCACTGGCTCGTTCTGAGGAATAGTGACCACATCGAGCTGAGTTGTGCAACTGGCGCAAAGCACTAACAGTGGGCCCAGCAGAAAATTTACATAGCGCATAGGAAATCTAATACCATTTCTGGGTCATCTGCAAAACATCCATCCGCTCCAGCGGCTAATACTTTATTTAAATCCACAATACTTTTCACCGTATAGCTGGCCACCTTCAGTCCACGATCATGCGCACTCACCACTCTCGTGGATGTTAGAACGCCTAGACTCAGATTGATCCACTGCGCATCCAAACTCTCAGCTAGATCAAGTCCTGCAGGAAACTTGCGAGCATGCCGAACCAACACCGCAATCGCCAGATCACTAAGCTGGCGCACTTCACGAAGCTGCTCCCAATCAAAGCTCGATAAAATCACTTTATCAACTCGTTCTCGACTTAACAACAGAGACACAACAGGCGCAGCTGTCCTTGGCCCCTTCAGCTCAATATTCACCTCGGCACGACCCAAACAAACATCTAACACCTCACTCAAAGTTGGTATTATTTCACCTTTACCAAAATCTAATTCTCTCAGGGATTCGAAAGAATAACTATCCAACCGCCCTTGACCATCACTAGTCCTATCCACCCTTTCATCATGGTGAACCACCAATTTTCCATCGATAAAATAGACATCAACCTCAACCATTTTACAGCCCAACTCTATTGCCCTTCGTATTGATCTGAGCGTATTCTCAGGCTCGGCACCGACACAACCGCGGTGACCAATCACTAGAAATGGTAGTTTCTCATTCACATCTAACTCTTTCATAGAGTAGTCTACTAGAGCAACTCCTAGTTTCAACTTCCATGCCAGTAGACCCACGTACAAAACTTATCGACCAAGCCCAGAATGACGGACCTTGGGATATCATCGTCATTGGAGGCGGCGCCACTGGACTTGCCACAGCGTGGGATGCCGCATCGCGTGGCTACAAAGTAGCCTTACTTGAGCAGGCCGACTTCGCAACAGCGACCTCTAGCCGCTCCACCAAACTTCTTCACGGAGGTGTGAGATACCTGCAAAATGGAGAAATAGGCCTAGTCCGCGAAGCTCTACACGAGCGCACACTGCTGTTAAAAAACGCCCCAGAATTCAGTCAAGCTCTGCGCTTCATCCTCCCCACCCACGCTCCCCTTTCGCGTTACTATTATAGATTTGGCATGTGGCTCTACGATTCCCTAGCGGGGAAATCCACTATGAATCCCGCCGAGCTACTATCAAAAAACGAACTTATCGCTCAACTTCCTCACTATAAAAAAAACAATCCCACTGGAGGAATCGCCTACACTGACGCCCAGTTTGACGATGCCGCACTTGCTATAGCATTTGCTCAATGCATCAATTCCTCTAACAATTTGTCAGTCAACTATGTTTCAGTGGAAAAACTGAACATCGAACACGGAAAAGTCACTGGCGTCATAGCCAAAGATAGGGAGACGGATAAGTCATGGAGCATGGAAGCTAAAGTGGTCATCAATGCTACTGGTATATTTTCAGATGTATTTCGCCATGCTAACGATAGTCAAATAACCTGGAAAATCCGTACATCACGAGGTTCACACATAGTCGTTCCAGGTCAACCATTAGGCTCAAGTAATGCTCTTATCATTCCGAAAACCAGTGACGGCAGAGTTCTTTTCGCTGTGCCCTGGAAAGATCATACTCTCATCGGCACCACCGATGAGCCCACAAAAACGCCAGAGCTCCACCCCACCCCGACTGAACAAGAAATTTCCTTTCTCATACAAGAAGCACAGTCGACTTTCAATCTCGATCCGCAGTCGATCACCAGCAGCTGGGCTGGGCTCAGACCCCTAGTCAGTCGTGCAGCTAAAGGCTCTACCGCAGCCCTCTCTCGCAAGCACATCATAGACATCTCAGACAATGGCCTCATTTCTATTCTTGGAGGAAAATGGACGACTTGTAGAAAGATGGCAGAGGACACCATAGATGCAGCTATTCTCAGGCATCGACTCCCACGCTACATCTGTAAAACCAAAGATCTCATACTGACAGAACATGGCGCACTGCTACCTTTAAGCCCAGTGGACACAGCCCCCAAGGCAGACATTTCGCAAACAATCATAGAATCTTGCTTTTATGATAGATACGCGAGAAATACCGACGACATCCTAGCTCGCCGCACTCGCACAAGCATGCTGAACACCCAGCTAGCAAAGGATCAAGGAGCTACAGCAGAACGGACTATTCAAAAACTTAGAACGCATTAGCCCTAGCTGATATAAATTATCCACTATTCCTGTTTTGCTCTCTAATTGTTAGCGATTCCTGTTGATCAAAACCCATTTCCGCCTATATTTCATGTGCTGCCATGTTCGTCCCTATATAGAACGAGTCCAGGCCGATATTTATATTACGGGAGCTGCCCCAGTGGGTCGATGTCACGCCTTTTCAGGAAGACAAAGGTCTAATGGACGTTCCCACCTACTGAGCTTTCGGATCAGTGGCTTTAGTTCTATGGACGGCATGGCGGTACTTTTTATCTTTTGTGATATCTACCAAGTTCACCCTCATTTTTTGGGATGACACATAACTTGGATTCACCTGATCCATAGATTCAGAAATAAAACTTGCGCAAAGTTACCATCTCTACAATAAATCATATCACTATGCCAAAGAAGACAACTAAAGTGCAAACAGCTAAGGCTCTAGAAAGTAAAACTCCAGCTGCTAAAACGAAAATAGCTAAAACTGCCAAGCCTCAAGGCCGTGGTAAGCGTTATTCTAACAATGAAAAAGCTGAAATCCTCATTTTCGTAGATAAGCACAATGCTCAGAAAGGCCGTGGCGGTGCTGCTGCTGCATCTCGCAAATACAAAGTATCACAGCTTACTATCGGTAATTGGCTTAAAGAAGCAGGCTCTCCATCCCCAAGCCGTAAAACAAAGACTGGAGACATCTCAAAAGTACTTAAGCGACTCGGAGACATCCACAAGAAAATGGCTAAAGTAGAAGAAGAGCTCGGCACTCTCCGCAAAGAATACGCATCTCTCAAGAGTCTACTCTAAATTATTAGTCTAATTAATTCCCAAAAAACCACCACAGTTCACATAACTGTCGGTGGTTTTTTATTGCCCTATTTCGATAAACTAAAAAACCCTGGTAGCGTAAAGGCTGAATCCTCAACTCTAGACTACCAGACTCCACACACACAATTTATTGCACCTTGAGCATCGGTGCTTCAGCAAAAGTTTGAGCCGACTTCCGAGCATTCAACTCACGACCATTCCACCTCCATGGATCGATACCCTTCTCGGTAAAAACAGCCATTCCGATAACTCCCACATCCCTCGTTGTCCCATGCCGTAAATTACTATAACTGGAATCTACGCTAGAAAACTTAAAGGCTGCGACCGCGGCATCACTAGTTCTAAAACCTTTTACTGAGAGTGTTTTCCCAGGCTCGATCATATAACCACGCTTTTTGATGGATGCTGATTTCCCATCCATCACGTCTAACCCGTCCACGCTCATAACAACCTCTAACCTAGAGTGGCAGACATTGCGAACAACCAGACTGTACTGAGCCTTATCTTTACCAACGATAAATCTTTTCCCGCCAGCATGGAGATTCTTGGCATAACCCCACCCAGATTTCACTCCCCATTCGACTAGCCCGTTTGCCCCCTTCTGCATTCCTGCCCCACTATAGCTCCAACTCTGAGACATCGCGTCGATACCTTCTTTGTTATTGTAATAGATAACATCCAGCGATTTTGGTTTACTCCCTTCGCGCTCAAACTTTGTATAACTGATCGCAGAATCTACAGCATCTCCCCAACCCGTTCCTAAGCCCGGGCGATTACGCTTCTGGATAGTACCCTCCTCTCGTTTCACTGGCGTGGGCGTCGCGCCTCTCTGATCATTTGTTTGAGCTAAGGGCATCTGCGTCGTACACGACACGACAGATAGCGCCCCACACAATCCCACAAGTTGAAGAATAGAT
>Ga0233403_10001573_pt1 | contig 10552 bp, 9 predicted proteins | sample Na_oxic_1_MG_FD_179866 | JGI IMG/M metagenome (GOLD analysis project Ga0233403, IMG submission 179866) | Seawater microbial communities from Saanich Inlet, British Columbia, Canada - Na_oxic_1_MG | ecosystem: Environmental > Aquatic > Marine > Inlet | place: Canada: British Columbia | collected...
GGAGGTCCTCGTCCCCGCCGGCCGCCAGCGTCAGGTCCGGTGCCGTGCGCTGTTTTTCCCCCCTGTGATCCCTGTACAGGATGAAGGTGTCCGGCAGAAGGACCATTCCCCTTTTCCCGGCAAAGGTTCTCAGCACCTCCGTCATGTATGCCAGAATTTTTCCGTGTTCCGCTCCCGCGGGCATCATCTCCTCCTCTGTCTGATATGCGTAGGGATCCGCATCCCAGTCACAAAGAATGTCCGGCGGTATCCAGCCCGGACGGTCATTCACCCGAGTCCTGCCTTCCGGTCTCCGAATTCCCGGACGCATCCCTCCGGAACCGGGAATCTCTCCTGAGAAGAATATCCCGATATCCGGTGTCTCCGCATCTGACCTCTCCCGCAATATTTCCGTCATCGTGTCCTCCCTCAACTATCTTCCTTCATTAATACAAACACAGGGCGATTACTCTGGGCTGTTTGATGCAAGCCCTTCGGGCTATTGCTTTGTCCTCCCCGCATCCGTCAAAGTCTTCAGCCATATAAGTGATGATCCCCTTTGCTGCCCCTCTTTTCAAAGATATCCTCATGTCATCTTGGAGAGGGGATTCTTTTTTGCAGAACAACTGATAGGCCGCAGACAATTTTCTGATGAAGTTTTCATCTCTGAGCAAAATGACCTGATTCCTCAAATGCAGAAACTGCCGTATGGGAGCCAGATACGGCTCGGAGCATCTGAGCATATCTTTCATTCGCTGACGGATAGTGTATCCGCTGGGCAATTCATATTCAGGCCCGAATCTGAGCAGCATCTCCAGCCAGTCAAAAAAGTTGCGAAAGCTGTCAAGACGGGACCTGCGTAATCTGTTACGCTCATTCAGTTTCAGCCTGCGGATAGTATATTCGGCACGTTTTCGGGCATGAGAGGACAAGCCGGAGCGCTGACGGATTCCTCCTCCATCCAATACATATCCGTAGTCCAAGTTAATCTGAAAATGACAGAGAGGGTTGTCCGTGCAAGGATTTAACAACCGGGGTTTGTCGTTGTCCCATTTCATGTGTGCGCCTTTGCATTCCCAACTGTTGCATTTGTGACATGACAGGAGCAGGTTGTTCCATCGGAACATCCGTGCAGATGTCCCACGATTTCCATTCAGTGCCGAATGAGGTGATTTGGGCCAGTAATGATCAATTTCATCCGCATCCGGTGTCTCGCAATAAGCGCATTTGCCGTGAAACATCTTCATCAATACCGAGAATACGGTGGATTCACCAGCTTCAGTTCGATCTTTTTCCTTTCTTTTAAAGGTGTTCCATGAGTAATGACTGACTTCACATCTGTTTACAGCAGCCTGCCAATCATCCAGCAATTGTTGCAACTCCTTCGGCAACTGAGGACGTTTCACCTTAATCATCAGGCATGCCTCACTTTTTTCGTGTGTTGATAAGAGATTTCAGATAAGCCAGAGCTGCATCCAGAGATTTTCGGACAGGGGAATTTTTGTCACCGGACAGACGTTTGTCAAGGTCGGCCTCCAACCTGGCCAGCCGATTTTCCTCATCTTTCTCAAGCCTGTCTTCCTGTTGCCGGAGACGCAGGGCATCATATTCCCTCAGTTCTTTTTCCGTGTCCAGGCTGTATTCACCCACCCCGAATATGTCGGTAAGAACCCGGTCAACGGTCCAGTCCCGTATGCGAGGAATTTCCTGGGCGGCCACGGTGTTTCCCCTTTTCTCCAACATCGTCACAGCACCGCTCCCGGCCGTCATTGCCACAAAGGGACTGTGGCTCGTGACGACAAACTGAATGTTTGGAAATATTTTTGTAAGCAGAAATCCCACCTCACGCTGCCACACCGGATGCAGATGCGCGTCAATCTCATCAATGAGAACCAGACCTCTTGAAGATACAGCGCCGGGCCGTATGTCAGAACAGCCGTCACCAAATCCGACAATCTGTCTGAGCAGGTCTGCTGTCAGGGCAAACATGCTGCGATATCCGTGGCTGAGTTCATCCGAAGAAACCGGATGCCCCTGTCGCAGAAATTCCACCTCCTTTTCAATGGTGATCCTGTCTATGCCCGGCAGGATATCTTTCAGAAATCCCAGTATGCTGTCGCAGACATTCCGGTAACTGCCGTCGAGAAATGCCCGGCGCTGCAGTTCTTTCAGCCAGAGTTCGCAGTCACCGAGTGTGGCTCCCTCATCAAACAGTGTTTGAAATGACTCTTCCAGCCTGCCGGCATTTCCGGCATATTCCGACCCGCGTAAAACCCGTCTGAAGGGACCGTATCCGCAGCCAGTCCAGCGGTCTGCGAAATATGTGTTGAAATAACGGAAGTCACTCACCAACTTCTCATAATTCTCAAATTCATTTCTGTAATCCGGCATCGGCTCCAGAACAGCGGGTGAACGGAAATATTTTTCAGAACCGTCCGAACTGAGAATGATCTTCTCTCCTGCGTTGATAACGATGTGCTGAATTGCAAATTCAGATATGAACTCTTTCGGGGGAATATCAGGGGGAGATTCCCCACAAACAAAGTCGGCCCTCATGCAGGCGCTGGGATGGGATTTTCTCACCCATAATCCGATATCCAGGAGACGGCCCGCGGTTGCTGAATCCGTAAGACATGCGGCAATGGCCTGCAACAAGGTGGTTTTGCCATCACCGTTGTCACCCAGAATGACATTCCAGTTGAGCTGGGGATCATCTTGGAGGGTTTCCCTGAATTTAAAGTTCAGGGTAATATCTTCAAAACATCTGACATTTTTAATATGAAGGCTTTTTATATACATCGCATGTTCCTTACTTCGGCAGTGATCCGGGTATGGATAAGATCGTTTTGAAACTTCGGATCAACCTGACTGTGAGGTTCGGCAATATCACGAATATCTCTTTTCAAATCAGGAAGTTTCTCTTCCGTTTTGTTGTTTCCGCGTCCCTGATAGTTGTCCGAACATACGATGCCGGTTTCCGATTCCCTCATCCCTTTTTTTACGGTTTCCCTGCCCCAACCGAATTCCCGTTCGGCTTTCCGGGCATTGCCATCAGGCATTTCCATAGCAACTTTTGCCTGAAATGCCCTTCTTTTCGCTCCCGTCAGGTTCCGAGCCGCATCTTTTATCACAGATCTGGTTTTTTCATCAATATTCATTATGCCACCTCCTTGATAATTAAATTATCATATATACAAACTTTACGGACTTGTCAAGGCTTTTGGGATAGTTGCGATATTGGGTAAAATATTATTTTCTGATTGCCTTACAAACCCAGAGTGATGACTCTGGGCTGTCATATATAAGCTCTTGGGGCTATTTTTTCTCGTTACGATGCTCTGCCTCACCCAACACCAACAGGAAAGCGTATGCAGTTCATCGAAATCGGAGCCTCTCCCAAACATCCTTATGGATCAGAAAATATCGGAAAAGCCTTGACTTTTTGAAAATAAAATTTTAAATGTATTTTTTATGCTGTGGTAAAACTCATTAAAATGCGAAACGGAATTCAGAGACGGAGAAAAGTTGATGACAACCACTTTGAAATGGGAGAATGAGAATGAATATAATTCAGCCCAGCCGTCAGCAACTCAGCGAGGCGATTGCAGAACTTCCCGCTGACATGCTGCCGGAACTGTCCAATTTTATCGAATATCTCCGGTTTAAGACAGCCACAGGCCGTGTTCCTCATGAAAAAAGGGAGGGATCACCATTTCTGAAAAGCATAGCCGGGATTGGTGTCTCAGAGGAAGACGATATCTCAGAAAGGGATGAGGAATTTTTAAAAAAGGAAATCAGTCCTGTTTGTGGCTGGCATATCAACAAATAAATGGAAATGCCAATGACCGCTCTTTTGGACACCAGTTTTTTGTTTGCTCTGGCCAATGGCAATGACCGTAATCATGAGCGGGTTCTCAGGCTTGCTCAGAGTGTCATGGCCGACCTTGTATTGCCTGTCTCAGTTCTGCCTGAAGTGTGTTATCTTATCGGTTCCCGGTTGGGATATGGGGCGATGTGTCATTTTTTGAAACAGATGACTCACAGCGATGTCACACTTGAGACTGTCACGCTCACCGATCTTGAACGCACCATTGAAATCCTTACCCAGTATGCTGATGCCCGATTGGATTTTGTGGATGCCACCATTGTAAGCATAGCCGAACGGCTCAACATTTCTCGTGTTTTCACATTGGACCGCCGTGATTTTTCCATAATGAGACCCCGACACTGTTCTCATTTTGAAATATTTCCATGATAATTTATAATGCAACAATAATACAAACTCAGGGTGATGACCCTGGGCTGTTGTCATATGTAAGCCCTTTGGGCTATTGGTTTGTCCTCCCCGCATCCGCCATTACAAACCCAGGGTGATGATATGGATTGGGACTGACTGCGGTCTGTCATGTGAGCGCAAGTATCTGTTTTCACAAAGACCTGATCATATTTCCTTTAAATAAATATCTGATTTTTATTGATGATAAGATGAAGATGGAGGAATGCGGCTATGAATGATGAAAAAATACAGCCGGTGGAGGAGATGCTGGCTTACGAGGAATTTACGGATCGCGTGGAAATCCTGCGGGAGATGGAGGAATGGGTGAAAAACATACAGCGCATGGCCTCGCCCAGCACCGCGATCATCTCACCGCGGCGCATGGGTAAGACCGTTCTGCTGGACAGGCTGGTGAACACGGTCTTTTTTAAGCCGGAGTACCGTGTCGCGCCCTTCTATTTCACAATGAAGCGGGAAGAGACGACGTTGCGGGAATTTCTTATGGAATACGCCACAACATTTTTCCGCCAGTATATCGCATACTGTCATCAGGATCCGCTCCTGTACCGGGACAGACATGTGGGACTGAAATATCTCTCGGACTGCCCGTCGGAGCACAAAGCAGTTCTCCTTGCAAAGAAGTTTATCCGGGACTTCCTGAGACGATATGAGGAAAACACTTTCAATGATATCAGAAACCAGTGGGATGCCTTTATCTGTATTCCCGAAGATCTGGCATCCTTTTCCGGGACAAGGGTTGCGGTGATCATTGACGAATTTCAGGATATGAAATTTTATGTTCGCAATACGGATGAACAGACACTGGACCGCATCAGGACAGAACGCGAACACAATCCGGACATACGGGGTACGGATCTGACAGCCACATATGCCCGCCAGTCCCAGAGCCGCAAGGCCCCCATGCTGGTGTCCGGTTCCGCTGTGACGCTGATATTCAGAACCGTCATGGGCGGTCCCCTGGGCGGACGATTCGACTTCAGGTATCTGAAGCCTTTGTCGCTCCCTGACGGATCAGCATTGTTGCAGACCCTGCTCACATTATATGCCCCCGGTTCCGGAATCACGCCGGAAAACGCGCTCTATGCCAGCACCCAGGTGGGAGGGCATCCTTATTATCTCTACTGTCTGAGTGTGTCCGGGTACGACAACAAAAAATTCGACAGCCCGGACGCTATTGACAGTCTGATCCGGTACGAAACTGAGCACGGAAAAATTTTCGGCTTCTGGCAGACCCATTTCCAGGACAACCGGAGGCATATCAACGCTGACAGCGACGAGGCACTCGGCAAAAAGATAATCTATTATTTCACCCGGTACAACAACCGCCCGGTGGAGATCGGGGAGATTGCCGAAAAGCTGAATATCCCGAAAAAGGCGGTGGAGGAGAAGATTGAAAGGCTCTATCTTGCCGATCTGGTCTGGCGGACCGAGGCCAGATATTACGCATTCAACGATATCTGCCTGATGCGCTACATCAGATTCGTATATGAGAAAGATCTGGAAGATGTCGAAAAGATTGATCTGAGCCAGCGGAATCTTTTCAACAACCTGAAGGGGCGATTTCTGGAACTGGTCGTTCAGATAACCGTGATGAAATTCAATTATGAGAAACTGGACGGGAAGTTTTTCGGAAAAACCGGGGAGATCGAGGTCCCGTTGTTTCAAGTCGCGGACACCAAGTATGCGAAAGCTTCCAAAACAAGGTCTTATCAGATTGATGTTTACGCCAGGGAAAAAAGGAAAGCGGAACGCATCTGGCTCTGTGAGTGCAAATATACCAAAACAGCAATGAGCATCAAACAGGTGAGGAAGCTGGAAAATGCGGCAGATGCGTTCCGGCGGGAGGCGGAGGAATTGGGACATACTGTGCCGGAGATACGGATGTGGCTGGTCTCCACCGGCGGATTCACAGGGGAGGTTCTGGAATATGTCAGGGACAGGGCCGATATTTTCTTTTCCGATTATGAGGGCATCAACAGCATTTTCCGGGCATACGGAGGAAATTACAATATTCCGGTGTTCAGGGATGCCTGATCCCGGGTTTCGGAAACCCGGGCTGCCCCGGTGCCGGTCCCTGTTCTCCGCCATATTCTGTGACTTCCATCTCTCCGGCCGGCTTTGCAGCTTGGAAAATATTGACCGAAGAGGCTGAACAATCTGACAGGACTCATGCGGTTGGAGGACAAGATTCATCCGAATTTCCAAATATTTGCGACTGGACACCCTGTCAGCGTCTTTGCCTCTCTGTTGTCCGATTTATGAATAATCAAATAATCAGAGCAACATGAGTTCATTCCGGAAATTATCTCAGAATGGCAAAGGGTTAAGGGGTGAAAGGGATGCAGTCCTTTCAATTCCGAATATGGGGACAAGATCATAATGAGGAGTGCAAAAACAGAGCGTTTTTTTTGCGCGGGTTTTATGAAAAACCCGCTACATTCAAAGCAGAGCTTTGCACTCCGGAAAATTCAGAATCTTTTCTTGATATTTCAAATATAGCCTGCTAATATAATCGGAATAAGCCAGCTTGCAATCCTTTCCCCTGACAATGACAAAATAAGGAGACCAGAATGAAAAAAATCACACAACTCATCATCACAGTATTTCTGGCAGTCATTTTGCTTCATGCAAGGCCGTTTCCGATTCACGCACAGGTCACACAGTGGATATCGCCGAAGGCATGTCTTTTTACATGGCAACAGATGGTTTTGAAGATCAGTTGGGTGAATACAGGGGGAGCAGGTACGGGGAGAGACGGTTTACAAAGATGAAACTGATAGCTGTCCCCGGAAGAATCAATTTCATCCCCTGATCCGCTGTCATATTGCGGTCTCTCCGACTTAACGACAGGGGACTGGCCAAGCTTGAGGAAGCCAGGGAAAGCGGAACAGGTGAACTGCCGGAATGGCTGATCAGAGAGATGAGGAATGTCAAAACTGACACTGAGTAAGAAATTCATCAGGGATGCCGATAAATTCCACTTTACAAGGATGAGCTTAAAACTATTAAGAGGAAATCACATAAAATAATTACGAGACATCTTCGCATACATGAAGAGTTCAATAATATTCCCAAATAATTGGTGCTGTAGATTTTTCTGTGATGGCACAGATTTTGAGATTTTTAACAAATTAAGGAGTTTTTATGGAGGCGATAAAAAGAACACTGAATGTCAGGAATAATGCCATTGTTCTCAATGATCTCGGCATGTTCAATAACAAAACGGTCGAAGTGATTATTCTCGCTATTCCGGATACAACGAAAAAGCACCAACCTGATAAAAAAGAATTGCTCAAATTCCGAGGAGCGGGAGCATCAGGATTTGCAGACACATCTCATAATGTGGACGGAATCATCTATGGCGAATAAAATTTTACTGATTATAACGGATTTAGGGGAAGCTCCGATCCAAGCCCCGTAGAAGCGGCATATTTGTGGCTGCTGTAAATATGCCGCCCCTACGGGGCTTTACATGCCTCCCCTAAATCCGTTATAATCAGCATCTTTTATTCTCATGCGTAAAAAATCAATAAGCAAAGCCTGCTCCTTTGACAGACATTTCAGAATCGCAGGATTTGCTGTTTTGCTCTGAATAAAAATTTCTCCGGACCGGAAAAATCCGTTTCATCCTCTAATCCGCTGTCATATTGCGGGTCAGACACGGAAGTTCGGATATTCAGACACCAAAAACACTGAGGCGCAAAAAAACTTGGGAGCAATAATGAGACCGGCTGACAAAAAATACAAAGACGCTCTTCCGGGCGACACGATCAACAAAATACGCAACATATTGAACGACATGGATATTCTGACCGTGGAGGACTGGTCTGACTCGTCAGTGGAGGATTGTTATTCCCTGCGGGTGACAATTGACGGGACGAACCTCGGAACAAACGGAAAAGGCACGACCCGGGCATATGCTTTGGCAAGCGCATATGCCGAGCTGATGGAACGGCTTCAGAATCAGCTGGTATACAGCGGTAAGACTGACAGGGAACTGAAGGAGCATGGCGGCTTTTATGCCGCTCCGGATGAAAAATATCTCAGTGTCGGAGATATTGTTGAAAATGACGAACCGTGGACAGATGTTTTCAGTTCCATGACATCATATGAATCCCCGCCTGAAAACGAAACATCGGACGATCCGCTGGCCTTTCTTCATGCAAAGGCAAAAGAATGGTTCCCTGAGATGTTCGGGAATGAGACCCGGGAGGATATGATAAGAAAATGGGCAAAGACCAATTTTCTGCGGGACGACGGAAAATTTGTCGGGATTCCGTTTTACAGTGTGAGAGAGGAACGCCTGACGCACATCCCCCTCCAGATTATGCAGGCTGCTTACGGAAGCAACGGCATGGTTGCCGGAAACACTCCCGAAGAGGCGCTTGTCCAGGGGATTTCCGAGATATTTGAAAGGTATGTGTGCACAGAGCAGTTCATAAGGCGGAAAATAATTCCTCCCGATATTCCCACACAGTATCTCAGAAAATATCCCTATGTCTTTAAAACCATAAGGGATATTGAGAATTCCGGGCCGTACCGGATCATCATGAAAGACTGTTCCCTCGGCATGGGGTTTCCCGTTGCCGGAAGTGTTTTCATTGATTATGAGCATCAGACACACATGGTCAAGTTCGGCGCTCATCCCGACTTTGAAATAGCGATGGAACGCACACTCACGGAAACATTCCAGGGAAGGGGCCTGAAAAAATCCGAGACATTTCCCGAATTTTATTATGATGACGAGATTCCGGCAAATCCCCTGAACATACGAAACATCATCACAACAGGGGACGGTCTGTTTCCTTCCGGTTTTTTTTCCGGGAATCCCGATTATGAATTCACGCCCCCGAAGGAGACAGCCCGTGATAACAGGGAAATGCTCCGGGAGATGATTGCCCTGCTGTTTGCCCGGGGCCATGATGTTCTGGTCCGGGATGTCTCATTTCTGGATTTTCCGGCCTTTCATGTGATTGTGCCGGGGTTCAGCGAAACAGAGGATGTCGGTTCTCTCAGGGTGAGAGAAATGCTGCAGTTCGGGGAGGTCCGGGAAACCGTCAGAAAAATGGATGAATCCTCTCCGGAAGCGTTTGAAAAAATAATCCCTTTTATCAGATATCTCAGAGGGACGGCCAAGGCAAACTCACTGCCCGCTGTGTTCGGCCTGCCTATCGGGGAATCATTCCCGAAATATGACGGGTCACTGGCCTTTCTGCTGGTGCTGGCGTGTTATAAGAGCGGAAGGCTGGAACATGCCGGCAGGGAGATTTCCGATCTGATAAATGAGAAAAAAGCGGATTCCGCATATCTGAGATGCATGCGGGATTACATGGCCGCAAAAAAAGCCGGGAGGAACGGTGGGGAGACTGAGACCCTGCTGAACACATTTTATTCCCGTGATGTTGTGGCAAAAGTCATATCCCAGCTGGAAAACACTGATGAGATATTCGCTCATTTCTATCATCGCCCGAACTGCTGGGACTGCATGAACTGTGAGGGCGGTCATGCCTGTTTTTACCCGAATATCGAAAAAATTCTGAGAAAATTGAAAGACAGGTATGCGGGCAACCTGACAGATCAGCTTGCGAATAAGAATTTTTTCAGAGACATTCTGTAACACCATCTGTGACACCGTGGAAAGGAGAATCTGTATGACCAAGGAAATGGAACTGATACAAAAAATCAGGAATGACAAAGAACTGAGGGAAAAGATTGTTCAGACAGAGAGCGCGGAGGAAGCGCTGAAAGTTTTCAATGAGGCCGGAGTTGATATCGGTCTGGATGAACTGAGGGAAATATCGCAGGCACATGCCGAACTGCATGAGTTTTATCAGAAAATGACTCAGAAAGCACTTTCAGCAGGCGATAAGGACGAAATCCCCTTTGCCATCGTTGTCGGATTTGTTCCGGGAGGATAATTTTCTGATTATAACGGATTTAGGGGAGCCTGAGGGTGAAGGGTGAAGGGTAAAGGGCATTGCATGGGGATACGGCGTGTCATATGTCCGGAGGGTGAAGTTGGGAAGGGTCTCCGCTGTTTCCTGCCTGCGGGGACAGACACCGTGCGGGTGCATGAGAACCCTTTACCCTTGCCCCTTTGCCCTCCCCCAAATCCGTTATAATCAGGATAATTTTTATTTTTTGGGCTTGACATCTGATTCCTTTTCTGGGATATATATCTGACAGATATGACAATTGCCATTCGGGCTGACAGAGGATTTTCTGATTGAGTCTGGGAACCGTTGAATCACCCGTCAGAATCAGCCACAGCCCATT
>Ga0233403_10001574_pt1 | contig 10550 bp, 2 predicted proteins | sample Na_oxic_1_MG_FD_179866 | JGI IMG/M metagenome (GOLD analysis project Ga0233403, IMG submission 179866) | Seawater microbial communities from Saanich Inlet, British Columbia, Canada - Na_oxic_1_MG | ecosystem: Environmental > Aquatic > Marine > Inlet | place: Canada: British Columbia | collected...
TCCGCCTTCTCCCCCCTTTGAAAAGGACTCTTCTATTCCACAACGAGAAAATGAGGACTCCTCCCTTTCGCAAAGTGAGGGTATGGGTGATTTTTTTGAAGAAATTTTCCATGACCGTTTAAAGGACGGCGGTTTAGGTCCTGAAATGGTGAGGATACCGGCTGGGCACTTTCAAATGGGAGATATCCAAGGCGGTGGTGATGACAATGAAAAGCCGGTACATTGGGTCTCCGTGACAAAATTGGCGATAGGACGCTACGAGGTGACTTTTGCGGAATACGACCGATTTGCCGAAGCCACCAACAAGCCAGATGACAAAGGTTGGGGACGAGGCCAACATCCAGTGATTAATGTTTCCTGGCATGATGCGGTGGCTTACACCCAATGGTTAACGCAACAAACTGGAAAACAATACCGTTTACCCACCGAAGCCGAGTGGGAATACGCAGCCCGGGCTGGGACAACCACTCAGTATTGGTGGGGAAATAAAATTGGCCAGAATCGTGCCGCTTGTGATGGATGCGGTGCCCAATGGGGTTGGGATGCGAACCGAATGACTGCTCCAGTCGGCTCCTTTGCACCTAATCCTTTTGGACTGTATGATACGGTGGGCAACGTTTGGGAATGGGTGGCGGACCCTTGGCACGATAACTACATCAAGGCACCCACTGAGGCTCGACTATGGGAAGAACAAGGCGGAAATAAACGACTGCTCCGAGGCGGATCATGGCTCAACCTTCCCAGCGATTGTCGTGTTTCAGATCGGGTTGGAGCCTCGCCAAACAATCGTGATGGCTTCGTCGGTTTTCGGGTTGTCCTAGTTGACTGGAAGTAATACCAGTATTTTGGTTTTTAAGTAGGGTGGGCAAAATCCTTTCTTACCCACCCTCCTCAATAATGTACCAAGTACCCCAGGTACTCATTTTCACCGTTGAGTGACATTCCTATAAAAATGTTCAAAAAATAGGTTATTTTTAACCATAAGAGTCCTTTTACTACACTACAAATGGTGCAAATATCTAACAATATTACTCTAAAAAAAACTTGAACATCAAGTATCAATTTCCCCATTCCTAAAAAGGCATAATATGTCAAATCATAATTCAATTAATATACTCATTGTTGATGACAATCACAAAAATTTGTTTACGTTGCACACCTTGATTGATGAATATCTCGATGTAAACGTGTTAGAAGCCAGCAGTGGTACGGCAGCCCTCAAAGTCTTGATGAAACAACAAGTAGAATTAATTATTCTTGATGTGCAAATGCCCGACATGGACGGTTTTGAAACGGCCCAAGCTATCCGCTCGCGGAAAAAAACTCAACACATTCCAATTGTTTTTTTGACCGCTGCCTACAAATCAGAAGAATTTCAACAACAAGGCTTTGCTATCGGAGCAGCCGACTATCTGACTAAACCGATTGATACGCCCCAATTAATCACTCGAATTAAATCTTATCTGCGTTTCATTGAACAAGATCGCCAACACCAACAAGAATTGGAACACAAAGTTCAAAAACGCACGACCGAACTGGTAGAATCCAATCAAAAGCTCAAACAAGAGATTATTGAACGCAAACAGATAGAAGAAGCCCTTAATCAAGAAATTATTTCTCGTCAGCGGATAGAAGAAGCCCTAAAAGAGGCCAAAGAAACAGCCGAATTGGCCAATACGGCCAAAAGTCAATTTCTAGCCAATATGAGCCATGAACTGCGTACCCCGCTAAATGCCATCATTGGCTACAGTGAAATGCTCAAAGAAGAAGCAGAAGATTTGGGACAAGAGGATTTTATTCCCGACTTACAAAAAATTCGCTCCGCTGGTAAACATTTACTGGGGCTGATAAATGATGTACTTGATCTTTCCAAGATCGAAGCCGGTAAAATGGACTTATTTATTGAAAAGGTTGATCTGGAAATTTTCCTGACCGAAGTGATCAGCACCATCCAGCCCCTGTTAGAAAAAAAGGCCAATACCCTAAAAATAGAGCGTCCCGAAATATTGGGAGAAATGCAGACCGACATGACCAAACTACGCCAAATGTTGCTAAATTTACTCAGTAACGCGGCGAAATTTACCGAAAATGACATGATTCTTCTTGAAATCAAGCGAGAAGGCGACCGGGTTCATTTGTGCGTGGCTGACAACGGTATTGGCATGACCGAGGAACAAGTTGAAAAACTGTTCCAACCCTTTACTCAAGCTGATACATCCACCACCCGCCGCTACGGTGGCACCGGCTTAGGCTTAACCATTACCAAACAATTTGCTGAAATGATGGGCGGCACTATTCGAGTAGAAAGTCAATTTGGACAAGGCAGCAACTTCACCCTCTCGTTGCCAGCAAAAACCCAACCACCAGTGGAAGATCAATCGGAAATCAAATCAGAACTCCCCGACTTATTAAAAGGAGATGGAATTCTCCTCGTGATTGACGACGATGCCCAAGTCCATGAAATGCTCAAAAATGATTTAAGCAAATTGGGCTATGCGGTGGCGATAGCCACCAATAAAAATGAGGGCCTAAAATTAGCATACAAACTTCGCCCCGATGCCATTCTTCTCAACGTTCAAATAGGAAACATGGCCGGATGGCAAATACTCTCAACCCTAAAAAATGACCCATTGATAGCACATACCCCGGTAATTTTAATCACCATGGCAGAAGACCAACAAAAAGGCTACGCGATGGGAGCAACCGACTGCCTTGACAAAACGACAGCCCGCAATCAATTGGCTACCGTTTTAGAACAATACCATCTTCATAACAATTCAACCAATTTAGTCATGGTAGTTGATGACGATGAAATGATGCGAGAAAGCCTTACTTATATTCTAGAAAGTCAAGATTGGCGAGTCTTCAAAGCCGAAAATGGACAAGTAGCCCTTGAACACCTTGAGAATAAAAACCCAGCCCTGATTCTGTTAGATTTGAACATGCCGGTGATGGACGGGTTTGAATTTGTTAAGCACTTACAAGAAAACGACAAATGGCGTTCAATTCCAGTTGTCGTAATGACGGCTAAAAATCTCACCAGTGAAGAACAGGTTCTGTTAAATCAACATGTAGAAACCCTGTTTAAAAAAGACGCTTATGATAAAGATAAGTTAATCTTATCTCTTCACAACCTTATCTCCGATGCTCAAACCGAACATGAGCATGAACCACCGGAATGGGAGAACACCTAGAAATGGCAACAAGTGCAATATTTATGGCAATTTTTTTTAGAGTATTCGATAAGACAAACATCATCAACAATAATTAGGGCAACCATAAAGGATTGGGGGCAACCATTCCAGATTGCCCCTACGGTCATTGATCCGTAGGGGTAATCCCTTGTGGTTACCCTCCCGTAATCCGTTGTGGTTACCCTCCAGTTGACTTACGGAACGCACACGAAATGAAATATTCATTAATAATTGAGCCTCTTGCAAAACTCTTTTTGAAAGTTTCCCCAGGTTTCACCTCTTGCTCTTAAAATTCAACCCCTATCGGGGTTGTCCCAGGTTTCACCTGGGGTGAAAGCAACCGGATCCTGGGGTTATTCTTTTAACAATATCAACCCGGTAGGGGTTGAATGTGAATAGCCCCAGGTGAAACCTGGGGTTTTGCAAGAGCCTCAATTGGCTATTCCGTTATTCTCATTCTCTTGATAACAAGTTATCGAAGTTATTTTATGCACGTTCCTAAACCTTTGATGTTTTTAAAATGGGTGCAATTCGTCTGATAAAAAAATTAAATTAATATTTAAATATCAAATATATATAATTTTTTGGTCAAAGATAACTTTTCGAAATTATTGTATTTACAATAAATCACCTAATTATTTTTAATAATACGGATTGCACCCTTTTAAAATTAGTTAAATACCAAGTTGGAGCAACGGATTGCCCCTACTGGCTGTTAAGCAAAAAAAATGCTATATTTTTACTATAGATATTCAGATAATCATTTTCAAAGGCTCCAGGGGATAAATATTTACGTTCCCCAGGTTTCACCACTCATCGTTATACATAAGTATTTAAATATATGATTAAAAATGGTTTTTCGTAGCCCCGAAAATGGTGGGTTTCGCTATCGCTTACCGGCCCCCTACTTTTAACGATTTTTGACTTATGTATAACGATGAGAGGTTTCACCAGGGGAGAATTTGTTTGACTCGATGTTCAAGTTTTTTTTTAATTTTTTTAACAACGACGAAAAGGAGTACAAGGCAATCCTTGTAGTTGCTGCCTTTGGGAAAAAAACTTGAACATCAAAAATTTTTTTTGGCAAATAATTGATTTTTGATATCCGCTGCCAGACAAAAAACTCTTATTAGCGAGATACCGGTATTTTTTCAATGATAATCACAATTTAATTATATATTTCAATAACTTAATGAATATAAGCGGATATGACCATTTCCGAATTATCACTGATCATGTTGTAGCCCCTATGTTATGATACAAATCATTGTAAAACTGCACCCAAACGATTTTGTGGTTTGATTTTTATTCCATCGAGGGACTTGCAAAATTTTCTCCTACAACAATAATGACTGGCCAGTCATTCTGTAATCGTAAGTTATTGTTTTACTGTCACTCGATGTTCAAGTTTTTTTCCCAAAAACCGGCAGCGACCACCAGGATTGCATGTACAAGGTACGCCTTGTACTCCTTTTCGCTGTTGAACCCTAACAAGAGACGTATTTTATATGAATGAAACCACCAATCCCAAAGATACTGTCTTAATAGTCGATGATAACCCAAACAACTTGAAATTATTGTTTGATTTGTTAAATGATGCCGGTTTCCGGGTATTAGCGGCCAGTTCCGGTCAATTGTGTTTCAAAATACTGGATCGGGCTAACCCTGATTTAATCTTGTTGGATGTGATGATGCCAGGCATAGATGGCTTTGAAGTTTGTCAAAAACTGAAATCACAAGAAGGAACAAGAGACATTCCGATTATTTTTATGACCGCATTAAGTGATACTGATAGTACCGTCAAAGCCTTTCAAATCGGTGCAGCAGACTATATCACTAAACCGTTTATCGGGGACATCGTCTTAGCCCGTGTCAATGCTCATATCAGCCTTCGCCGACTGCAAAAACAACAACTGTTCAAGCAAAATCAGTTGCTGCAACAAGAAATCGTGGTTCGCAAACAAGCTGAAAAAGCCCTACTGGAAAGAGAACAAACACTCAGTGCCATCCTGAACGCCGCCACAGAAAGTATTATCCTGATAGAACCAGAAGGTACCTGCGTCACTATCAATTCAACCGGGGCAGCCAGACTCGGCGCGACAGTGGATGAAATCGAAGGACAATCCTTTTACGATTTTCTACCACCAGAGGCGGCGGCTAACAGAAAAGCCTCAATAGACAAAACTCTTCTAACTGGGGAAACCACGACCCTTGAAGATGAAAGAGCCGGAATGTGGCTGGAATCCACGATATACCCGATTCTGGATGACAACAATATTATTACCCGTATTGCTCTCTTTGTGCGTGATATGACTGAGCGCAAACAAGCCGAACAAGCCCTACGAGAAAGCAAAAATCGCCTAGCTGAAGCGCAGAGCATTGCCCATATTGGTCACTGGGAAAAAAATATAGTGACCCATGAATGGCTATGGTCCCAAGAAACCTTTCGTATCTTTGGATTATCACCGAATAAGACCACCGTCACCTATGAAACCTTTATCAATGCGATTCATCCAGATGATAGAGAAAATGTGCAACAAGCACTGACCTCTGCTATTGACCAACAGAAACTCTATCTGCCAGAATTTAGAATCGTTCGACCCAATGGCACAATTCGCTATATACAAGCGATTGGTCAACTTATCCCAGAGGCGACCGGTCAACCAATTCGACAGCTTGGTACCCTACAGGACATTACCAGACGCAAGCGGCTAGAGAACGCCCTACGTGATTCGGAACGTTTTGCACGTTCAACCATTGATGCGCTGTCCGCGCACTTATGCGTACTCAATGAAACCGGTACCATTATCATGGCTAACCAGGCTTGGCGCCAGTTTGCCGAATCAAATTCAGCTAATTCCGATAAGGCATCTGATGGGGCTAACGGCAGAGAATCAACCCCAACCTCCTTCCTGAGCGTAGCCGAAGGAGCTAACTACCTCGCGGTCTGTGAGACAGATCAGGGCGAAGAAGCGAAAGAAGCTCAGACTCTGGCAGCCGGTATCCGTACAGTTCTCAACGGCGAACGTGACCAGTTTTCATTGGAATACTGTTGTTATCATTCTGCCACGGAACGGTTGTGGTTTGATGTTAAAGCCACGCGCTTATACGGCGAAAAACCGACTTATGTCGTGGTGATCCATGAAAACATCACCGAACGCAAGTTGGCCGAAATCGCATTACGCGAAAGCGAACAAAGGCTCAGTGCTATATTGAATGCTTCCACTGACACTATTTCCATGCTAGAACCTGATGGGACTTGCGTGACTATCAACCCGGCTGGGGCTGCCAGACTCGGTGCAACCGTTGATGAAATCAACGGCCACTGCATTTATGAGTGGTTTCCACATATCGTCGCAAAAACCAGAAAGGCTATAATAGAAAAAGTGGTTAGCCTTGGTGAAAGCCTCTATTTTGAGGATAACCGGGCAGATATTTGGTTTGACTCTTATTGTCATCCGGTATTGAATGACAACGGAAAAGTCATCCGTGTTGTTGTGATAGCGCGTGATATTACTAATCGCAAGCAAGCTGAAGAATCTCTACGCGAGAGCGAACAACGCTATCGTAATATCATCGAAACCGCTAACGAAGGAATTTGGTTCATTGATTCCGATAATCTCACCACATTTGTGAACCAAAAAATGGCCGATATGCTAGGCTATACCGAAGCCGAAATGTTGGGAAGATCGCTCTTTGACTTTATGGATGAACAGTGGCAGCAACAAGCCGTCCAGAATGTAGAACGTCGCCACCAAGGCATTGCCGAACAACATGATTTTAAGTTTCAGTGCCAAGACGGTACCTCCTTATGGGTCATTCTGAATACCGGTCCCCGGTTTGATAACGCCGGGCAATATATCGGTGCGTTTGCTATGGTCACTGACATTACTGATCGTCAACGGATGGAACAAGAATTACGCCGGCAACAAAAATTTCTGCGCTTAGTCATAGACAGTGTTCCACCATTCATTTTTTGGAAAGATATCAATAAGAGATACTTAGGTTGTAATCATAAATTTGCACAAGCCGCTGGTGTCAATACACCTGATGAGATTGTTGGTAAAACCGACGTTGAGTTAGCTTGGACGGCTGAGGAAATCAAGTTATTTCAAGCTTTTGATCGGCACCTAATGGACCGCGATATCCCGGAATACTACATGATTGAGACCATTCAATCCGATGACAATCAGCCCATTTGGGTGGAAACCAATAAGATTCCGTTACATGATGCCAATGGTACCATCATGGGGATTCTCGGTACCTTTGAAGACATTACTGAACGCAAACGGGCCGAAGAAAAGTTGCGGGAAAGTCAAGCACGATTGGCCGAAACGCAACGAATTGCCCATCTGGGGCATTGGAAATGGGATATGAACACTGGCCAGCTAGAATGGTCTGAAGAAGTTTTTCGGCATTTTGGGCTTTCTTATGTTTCAAGCAAGAAAGTTTCGTTGGCTACTTTTATCAACGCCATTCATCCAGATGATCGGGGCTATGTGGCGCAAAAAATCGAACAAGCGTTTTATAAAAAACAGCCCTATCAGGCTGAATTCCGTATTGTTTGGCCTGATGGAACAGTGCGTCACCTCCAATCCTTTGGTAAGGTAGTCTCAGAGGCTGACAAGTCTGAAACCTTGGCAAAATTGAACGGTTTACACCCCCCTAACCCCTCTCAATATTTACCGGCATTTTCCAGCGGAAAGTTGGCCAGTTGTTCTGTTCATTCTGAACAAAGTCCCGAAACATCGGCCAGTTTTTTCGATAATAATGGGCGAATCACATCTGAACCAAGCTACATGCTTTGCACCTCGCAAGACATTACTGAGCGCAAGCAAGCTGAGATGAGTTTGCAACAGAGTAAGGTCGCCTTAGAACAAGCTAACGCCGAACTGAATCGGTTCAAAACCACGCTGGATATGACAATCGATGGCATGTTGATGATGGAGGCGGGAACCTTTAAGTTTATTTATGCCAATCAAGGTGCCACCCAACTATTGGGCTATAGTCAAGAAGAATTCCAGCAAATGACACTGCCCCAGATAGAAAAACCTGATGAAAACGATCAATCCCATTTTTTACCAAAGTGTCACTCCCCACCCACAACCCTTGAAAGCGTTTATCGGCATAAAAATGGCACGTTGATTTCGGTAGAAGTTTCCCTACAATGTGTATCAATAGAAGGACAAAAAAACCGTTTTGTTGCCATTGTGCGTAACATCACGGAGCGCCAACAAGCCCAAGCCCAATTACAACAAGCTTTCCAAGCCGCTGAAATGGCCAACTACACCAAGAGTGCCTTTATTGCCAATATTAGCCATGAATTACGGACACCGCTCAATGCGATTTTAGGGTATGCACAAATTTTCCAGCGAGATAATACCTTAAGCACCGAACTGCGAGAGGGCATAGATATTATCCAGCGCAATGGAGAGTATTTGTTAACGCTGATTAGTGATATTTTAGATATTTCTAAAGTGGAAGCTGGCAGATTAGAACTCTATCTGACGGACTTTTCTCTCAAACACTTTCTCAATGGTATCATTGAGTTATTTCGGATACGGGCGGAACAAAAGCAGATTGATTTTGAATATCAACAATTATCTGAGTTGCCTAGCGTCATTCAAGCGGACGAAAAAAGATTGCGGCAAATTCTCATCAATTTGCTCAGTAATGCCATCAAATTTACTCAACAGGGTCGTGTGATTTTGAAAATGGGGGTGATTGAACGGGACATTTCGATTCGCCCTCATCAGGAAAACCAATTCTCAAAGGTCAAAATGGTTTTTGAGGTCAAAGACTCTGGTATTGGTATTGCGCCTGATAACTTGGACAAAATATTTTTGCCCTTTGAGCAAGTAGGCTGTAACAATGACAAATCGGCTGGTACCGGTTTAGGGTTATCTATCACCAAAAAATTGGTGGAAATCATGGGAGGCCAAATACATGTTGAAAGTGTGCTAGGGCAAGGTTGTACTTTTTGGGTGGAATTGGATTTTCCAACTTGTTCTGAAGAAATACTACCAATGATGGCCGAAAAACCGATGATTATTGGTTTTGAAGGGCCACCGCGCAAAATTCTGGTGGTTGATGATGATCGTGTCAGCCGTTTGGTGTCAATACATTTGTTAAAACCGTTAGGTTTTGAACTCAAGGAAGCCAGTAATGGCGAAGATGCGATAGAAACCGTGCGTCAATGGCCGCCGGATTTGATTTTAATGGACATGGTGATGCCGGAAGTGGACGGCTTTGAAGCGACGAGCCAAATTAAGCAAATGTCAAAAAATGTTGCTATTATCGCTGTTTCTGCCAGTGTTTTTGAGTCAGAACGACAAAAAAGTTTAGACGTCGGCTGCAACGGTTTTATTACCAAACCCGTTCATGCGGAGAAATTGTTGGAATGTTTACGGGTACACTTAAATTTAACTTGGCGTTATCGAGAAAATGACATTGCAACTACCGATGAACCGGCCGCCTCCAACGCAGTTAAAGGCCTCAATGCTGAACAAGCGGATCATTTAATTCATTTTACCCGGCGCGGTGATATAGATGGTATCATTGAATATATGGAGCAACTTGAACAAATGGACGACCAATTGGTCCCTTTTGCACAAAAAATTAAGCAATTGGCTGCCCAACTCGCGATCAAACAAATCCATCAGATAGCCCAAAACGGCTTGGAAGAACAGTAACCGAGTTGGTAGTGGAAGGCGAACAATCGCTTACAAAACCGGGGAAGGGTGGAGAAAAATTTGTCCAACCCATTTTTAACTTTCGTCAAGTTCAAAAATCGAATTTTTAAATGTTATACTTCAAACGGTCAAGATTTAGCTTTGCTCACTTCAAGGAAAGGGCTTTTTTAGTTTGATACCTGGCCGGTTTTAAAAACCGGGTAGTCCTGAAGAAATGTGGGTGATATATCAGGAGTGCAAGGCGTACCTTGCACGAGTTATATGTTATAGAATGAGACAGCCCAAGTCAAAAAATAACTCGTTTCGTTAAATGCCGGTATTAAAAATCAATGACTTGAAAACCACCCGTGATAAAAATCACGGCCTTGGATGGCGAAAAAAACCGGTCGCTTGGGACGACGGTATGGGTTAATTGAATGCTAATGTATACTGTCCACCGTCACAATTAGCTATCGGCCCAAAAGCGTCACTGCCATTAAGTTAAGGATTTTTCTTCAGGTAACCACAACGGATTGGGGTAACCACAAGGGATTGGAATAACCACAAGGGATTGGGGTAACCACAAGGGATTGGGGTAACCACAAGGGATTGGGGTAACCACAAGGGATTGGGGTAACCACAAGGGATTGGGGTAACCACAAGGGATTGGGGTAACCACAAGGGA
>Ga0233403_10001575_pt1 | contig 10550 bp, 5 predicted proteins | sample Na_oxic_1_MG_FD_179866 | JGI IMG/M metagenome (GOLD analysis project Ga0233403, IMG submission 179866) | Seawater microbial communities from Saanich Inlet, British Columbia, Canada - Na_oxic_1_MG | ecosystem: Environmental > Aquatic > Marine > Inlet | place: Canada: British Columbia | collected...
CCTATCAAAATTGGGGTCAAAACGGGGGCCAACCATACCAAAATTGGGGGCAAAACGGGGGCCAACCCTATCAAAATTGGGGGCAAAACTGGGGCCAACCCAACCAAAATTGGGGTCAAAACTGGGGCCAACCCAACCAAAATTGGGGTCAAAACTGGGGGCAACCCTACCAAAATTGGGGGCAAAACTGGGGGCAACCCTACCAAAATTGGGGACAACACTGTGGCCAACAGGGCAGACACTGTGGCCAACAGAGCCAAAACTGTGGCCAACAGAGACAACACTGTGGCCAACAAGGCCAAAACTGTGGCCAATATTGTGGCCAACAGAGACAAAACTGGGGCCAACAAAACTGGGGGTACCAAGGCCAACAACCTTGGAATCAACAAAACTGGGGGCCGCAACAACAGTGGGGCCAACAAAACTGGGGGTACCAGGGCCAACAACCCTGGAATCAACAAAACTGGGGGCCGCAACAACAGTGGGGGTGGTAAAGGAAAACGTAGGGTGGGTAACGTGTTTTTGTTGCCTGCCCCATTCAAATCAATGTAGGGTGGGTAACGTGTTTTTGTTGCCCACCATTTATCTTAAAAAAAAGTTAGTTACCCACCATTTCACATTTAGCTTCGCTGGCCTCCGGCTCACGCAAAAGTTGCGCGCAACTTTATTTCACGCTAAAGTTTCGCTTCGCTATACTTTAGCGTGAACCGGAGGTCAGCGAAGCTAAATGTGAAATACAGTATTTGCTTAAAAAACTTTTGCGTGAACCGAAGGTCAGCGAAGCTAAATACGTTTTAATTAATGGTGGGCAACAAAAACACGTTACCCACCCTACGAATTAATGGTGGGCAACAAACACACGTTACCCACCCTACATAAATTTAAATTATGCCCGTGTGCAGTATAATTACTGCAAAAGGGCAACCACAAGGGATTGCCCCTACATACACTTATCACTTTTCCCCTTTCCCCTAACCTTGAAAAACGCGATTTGCTCTTTCAGACTCTCAGCCTGTTCTTTCATTGTATGACTGGCAACACTGGCTTCTTCTACCAAGGTGGCGTTTTGTTGCGTCATGTTATCCATTTGGGCAATGGCTTGAGTCACTTGGTTGATACCTGATGATTGTTCCTGACTGGCTGAAGCAATTTCTGAAATCAGATCGCTGACTTTTTTCACCGCTAAAACAATTTCTTGAAGTGTTTCACCTGATTGGTTTGCCAATTGTGTGCCTTCTTCAACTTTCAAAACACTGTCTTGAATTAACGCTTTAATTTCTTTAGCCGCCTCGGCACTGCGTTGAGCAAGATTACGCACTTCTGTTGCCACTACCGCAAAACCACGCCCTTGTTCGCCAGCACGCGCAGCTTCTACTGCAGCATTCAGTGCTAACAAATTGGTTTGGAAAGCAATATTATTAATAACACCAATAATGTCTTTGATTTTGTTACTGCTGGTGCTGATTTCCGTTATCGCGACAATAGCGGCTCCGACAACTTCCCCCCCTTTTTCCGCACTTTCTAAAGCATTTACCGCTAATTGAGCCACTTGTTTAGCATGTCCCGCATTTTGTTGCACAGAAGTGGTCATTTGTTCCATACTGGCCGCTGTTTCTTCTAATGAGGCAGCTTGCTCTTCCGTGCGTTGACTGAGGCTCGTATTCGCTAGAGAGATTTCATTGGCCGCACTATTCACTTTATCGGCTGTCTGCAATATAGCCGTCATAATTTCAGTCAACTTATGAACCGTTGTATTGATATCATGCTTTAACTGTTCAAAGGCCCCAACATACTGATGTTCAATCTTCTGAGTCAAATTGCCTTCGGCTAGGGCAGCAAAAATGCGGCTCATATCTTCAATGGCCTGTTGATTAAAACTCATAATTCGATTGATACCCTCGTTGACGATTTTGAAACAACCGCTTTTGTCTTCAAGCTTAATGCGTTGTTGGAAATCACCTTGAGAGGCCGCTTCAATGACACGCTTAATTTCTTGTTCTGTGGCTAATTCAGCAGTGCGATTATTGAACTCAATCACGACACCTAAATGCTCGCCGTTGTCATTAATGACTGGTGTAATATTATGATCAAGCGTGACTCCCCCAACGCTTATCATCGCGGGCCGACTGTGAGTCAATTTATCTAACAAATGACGTTTCAAAGCCGGTTCTTTATGAAAAGCTTCAAAAGAAGTGCCGAGCAAGCGATTGGCATCAAAATGAGATAAGTCTTTGCGAATCTGTTCTTGTTCATTTTTAAACAAGCGTTGGGCAGCGTCATTATGGTAAATAATATTGTAATCCGCATCAGTCATTAAAATGGCTGTTGTTGAGTTATTCAATGCACAATTGAAACGCACGACTTTTTCAGTCAGGATTTGGTTTCGAGTGATATTTTTCCTTAACTGATTCGTTTGTTCCGCGTAAGACAGCAAGAGTTTTTCAGACTGTTTAAAAATAGTATACATACTGATCAGTAAACCAGTCAGTACACAAAGATAACTGGCCATTTTGAGAAAATGGGCTATATCAAACAGCGTATCAAACAACTGATCTGAAAAAGACATGAACATCACTTGACTCATCAAACCAACAATGATTGACAGAATAAGCCAATGTTCAAAATCATTTTTTTTCCAAAGCCCCTTACTTAAATAACCCATCAAGGCTAACAGAAAAAAGAAGGCGGGAATCAATTCTTGTGGCCTATGGAAAAACCAATCTGGATAATAAGCTCTTGGTAGAGGTACGAAGGCAAAGAAGAAAAAACTGGCTAAAGTCAATGCCGCTATACCCAAGTAAACAAGCCATTCATTGACTATTTTCGCCTCTTGTTTATCCTCTTTTTGCCAAAACAACCAACTTAACCACAACAGAATAGCTAAAAACAGGCGTGAAGCAACCCAACTCCAAGCAATCAATGAAGAAGAGGATGCGGGAATAGAGTGTTCAAAAAAAGAGGAGGTGACAATGGCGTGATAAGCATCTAATAAGCCAGTGCCCAAAAATCCGGCACCAATAAACAAAAAGGTATTATCTTTCTGAGTATAAAAACGCACTAAGGCCATCACACCAACTATAAAGGCTAACAGGGGAGCCACAATTTCCATCAAAGTCTGGCGTTGTTGATTGCCCTGCCATTTGATATCTTGCAACAAGAAGTAGCTTATAAATAGGCCTAAAAATAGCGCGACATAAGTCACCATTCTTTTCTGGGCTTGTGTTAAATGAAACATTTTTTTACCTTAATTATCAATTAATTATATCTATTTTTGATTGTCTAGTGCAGGAAAGCGAAAATATCGAGACCCCCCAGCCAACAGCTAAAGCAGTTGTCTAAAAGCTTAAGTCACCTAAAGGTGACTACATCCACACAATCGTATTTATTAGCATCATTATTATAACAAAATCGTGAATACTATTCACAATTATAATTTGCGCTTTTTTGAAAGTATAAATTCATTTAAAGCTGCTCGTTTTAGAAAAAACGGGCTGCATGTTAGTCACCTTTAGGTGACTTGAGCTTTTAGACAACTGCTTTAGCTGTTGGCTAGGTGGCTGGTTGGCTGGTTGGTCTGGATATTTCCGCTTTCTTGCACTAGGTAGCTAAGATGTAGGGTGGGTAAGTTCGTTTCGACGCCCAGCGTCGAAACGAACTTGCCCACCATCTCGCTTAAGCATCAATTCAAGTGGGGGAAGTCTGAAATTCAAAGTGATTGAAAATGCCAATTCAAGGGAATGGTGGGCAACAAAAACCCGTTACCCACCATTTCACGCTAAAGTTTCGCTTCGCTATACTTTAGCGTGAGCCGAAGGCCAGCGAAGCTAAATACAGTTTGCAACGCCAATTCAAAGTGATTTAAAACTCTTTCCATTCATGATCTTGCTCAGGCGGTGGCGCTAAACGCTGAATCGGTTCAACAGGAAGCCTCGCATTTCGCTGATTAAGCTGATTAGGGATTGGCTGGTGAACAATGTTCTCATCCTCAAATAACATCTCCTCACCAATATTGAAAAAGGCGACTTGTTCTTTCAAGCTTTGCGCTTGTTCTTTCATCGCACTGCTCGCTGTCGCGGTTTCTTGAACCAAAACCGCATTTTGCTGTGTCATTTCATCCATATGTGCAATGGTTTTATTGACTTGCTGGATACCGGCCGATTGTTCCTGACTGGCCGCAGCGATTTCGGCAATGATGTCGCTCACTTTTTTCACCGCTAAAACAATTTCTTTCAGCGTTTCACCTGATTTATTCGCCAGCTTCGTGCCCTCGTCAACTTTGGCAACACTGTCTTTTATCAACCCTTTAATTTCTTTCGCCGCAGCAGCACTGCGTTGAGCTAGGTTACGCACTTCAGAAGCCACTACGGCAAAACCCCTTCCTTGCTCACCGGCACGCGCCGCTTCTACCGCCGCATTCAGTGCTAACAGATTGGTTTGAAAGGCAATTTCATCTATGACGCTAATAATGTCTGTGATTTTATGGCTACTGTTGCTGATTTCCGTCATCGCCACTATAGCCGTTCCGACAACCTCGCCCCCTTTTTCGGCACTGTTTTTAGCAGTGCTGGCTAATTGGGCAGCTTGCTTCGCATTATCAGCATTTTGTCGCACGGAGCCCGTCATTTGTTCCATGCTGGTAGCCGTTTCTTCTAGTGAAGCCGCTTGCTCTTCTGTGCGTTGACTCAGATGGGTATTGCCTTGAGAGATTTCAGAAGCCGCCCGATTCACTGTACCCGCCGTCTGCGAGATAGCCGTCATAATTTCGGTCAACTTATGAACTGTCGTGTTCATGTCATTTGTTAACTGCTCAAAAGCCCCTAAGTAATTATTTTCAATCTGTTGAGTCAAATCGCCATCCGCAAGAGCGGATATGATGTGTAGAATGTCTTCAATCGCTCGCTGATTAAAAGCCATGATTTGGTTAACGCTTTCACTAAACGTTTTAAAAAAACCACTCTTGTCTTCAAGCTGAATACGTTGTTGAAAATCACCTTGAGAAGCGGCTTGAATAACCTGATTAATTTCTTGCTCAGTAGCCACTTCAGCCGTTCGGTTACTGAACTCAATAACCATGCCCAGACGTTTACCCCGATCATTGATCACAGGCGTGATGATATGATCAAGACTTAACTCGCCTATCGTTATTCTTAAACCGCGACTGCTCGTCAATTTATCTAATACCATATGTTGATAGGCCGGTTTTTTATGAAAGAGATCAAAATTGGCACCCAACAGACGACTGGCATCAAAATCAGGTAAAGCTTGGCGAATCTTTTCTTCTTCTGTTTGGAACAAACGTTGCGCGGTTTCATTGAGATAAATGATGTTGTACTCAGCGTCTGTAATTAAAATATTGGTTGTCGCACTATCCAAAGCACGATTGATACGCAACGCTTCATCAGCAATCCGTTTATCTTTTTCAATGCGTTCACGTAATTGATTTTGCATCCGGGCAAACGCTTGCAATAGCAATCCGGTTTCATCTTTCAGATTGATTTCAATTTGATTTGAAAGATTGTTTTCTGCAATCGCATTAGCAATACCGACAGCTTGTTCCAAACCCCTCGTTGTGCCCCTCAATACCATAACAAAAAACGTGATAGCCAAGCCAATAACGATTATCATCATCCCTAGAAGGTTGATAAAATCCGTATAAGCCGCTTGACTCGTCTCATCCGCTTTAAGCTTTAAATCGTGAGCAATTTTATCGCCAACCGCTTTGAGCAAATTAATTTTGCCGGTTTGCATAGAAAACCAGTATTCCGGATCAACCTTTTTTTGCAGTACCCCTTTTGCCTCAGCAGCCGCATAAACAATATCACGCAGACGTGTGGTTTCTTCAATAAATTGCCCTGACAACAATTTATCATTTAAAAAACGCTTTTGATCGGCCGTTAAATAATTCATCAAATCATGAGTCAAATAAGCGTCTTCTACAGCGACGAGTTCAGCAAATTGGCGAAATTGTATCGGTTGCACCGCATCCTGACTAAACACGGCAGAAAGCAAAGCACGTTCTAATCCCGCTTTTTCCTTGGCCTTCAATAAATTAATGTAAGCCAGTTTTAAGGGAAAAACGTCTTTGTAATTTTTGAGATGGGTAGACTGTATCACGAACTGAAATAACACATTATTGATTTCAGTATAGCGTTTCACCGCCTCTGGTTGTTGGATACTCAGCGAGCTAACCGCTTCACGAATAGATTTAAAACCCGTCTGTGCATTGCGTATTTGAGCTAAGCGCGTCAAAAAATCTGCCTCATAGCCATACGTATCAAATTTTTGTACAAAACGGTTTAAATCGGTGATAGCAGAATCAGTCAGGGCACGATACTCCGAAAGTTCCTTAGAAAATTTCTGCCCTTGGTTTTTTAAAAATAAACTACTGGCACCCCGTTCCAATTGTACAGCATGAACGATGTGACTGAGTGTAATGGTTAATTGTGTTAATTCGGCCAAACCTGCCATATCCTCAGCCGTTTGTGCTTTTTCAATCATCAAGGTGATAGAAAAATACAACAACCCCAACAGCGGGAAAAAGAGCATCAAGGCCAATTTATATTTAATTTTCAAATTAGCAAGAAATGGCATAGCAGTTATCAATGAACAATTTGATATTAATTAATATGTAGGGTGGGTAAGTTCGTTTCGACGCCCAGCGTCGAAACGAACTTGCCCACCATCCCGCTCTAAAGCTTGCGTCTTTGCGTTATTTTTTGCATAGATCGAACCTATTCAAAAATAACCACAAAATCAGTGAGCAATAGATTCAACAAGGGCTAACTCTTTGGAATTAAGTAAACGATCAATATCTAATATGATGACCATTTTTTCATCCACTGTCGCTAAGCCTTTGACAAATTCTGTGCTGATCACGCTCCCAAAATCAGGAGGCGGCTGAATCTGGTTTTCCGGCACATCGTACACATCCGAGACAGCATCAACCACAATACCCATAATGCGTTCTTTATTGCTGTCCGAAAGCACTTTGACAACCACGACAACAGTCATTGCCCCATAGCTTTGCTCTTCCAGACTAAAACGTAAACGCAAATCAATAATCGGTACAATCGTACCGCGTAAATTAATCACACCACAAATATAATCAGGCGTGTTCGGTATCTTGGTGACTTTATTCCAACCTTTGATTTCTTGCACACGTAAAATATCTACCGCATATTCTTCGGTAGCTAAAACAAACGTTAAATATTTTTTATTAGCAACTGGGGTAATCTCATCGTTCATAGCGAACTCCTGAAAGAAAATGGAAACGCGTATGGGGTGCTTTGATTTGACTCTGGAATAGGTGAATGAGTCCGGCGACATCTAAAATCAAGGCCACACTGCCATCACCTAAAATGGTTGCACCAGACAGGCCTTCTACTTTTTTATAATTGCTTTCTAAGCTTTTAATCACAATTTGTTGTTGAGAAAGTAATTCATCCACAAATAAACCCATTTTTTGACCATCGCCTTCAACTATTACCAACAAACCGTGTTCCAATTTTCTGCTGGTAGGCGTAATCCCAAATAAATCATATAGGCGCAAAATGGGAATATATTCATCGCGTAATCTATATACCTCTGCAAAACCCGCAAAAGAATTAACCAATTCCGTTTTGATACGCAATGATTCAATGATAGAAAGCAAAGACAAAATGTAGATTTCTTCTCCAACGCGCACCAGTTGCCCATCTAAAATAGCCAAGGTTAATGGTAATCGAATCGTAAACGTTGAACCTTTTCCACGTTGAGATTTCACTTCAATTGAACCGCCTAATGCACGAATATTGCGACGGACAACATCCATACCCACACCCCGTCCAGAAACATCACTGACTTGGCTTACCGTCGAAAAACCGGGCTGAAAAATCAGATCATATAATTGTTCCTGGCTAGGATGCTCATCAGAATTTAAAAACCCTTTTTCTATTGCCTTAGCGCGAATCTTATCCAAATCAAAACCGGCCCCATCATCATTGATTTGAATAATGATATTACCCCCTTGGTGAAAAGCGTGTAGGTGTAATTCTCCGGTTTCTGATTTACCCGCTGCGCGACGCCGTTCTGGCATTTCAATGCCATGATCAAGTGCATTACGTACAAGATGCACCAGCGGATCACTCATTTTTTCCAACACCGTTTTATCTAATTCAGTATGTTCACCCGACAATTTTAACTCAATTTTTTTGCCCAATTTCGCGCTCAAATCATGAACTAAGCGCGGAAAGCGATTAAATGAATAACTGATAGGCAACATACGAATACGCATCACGTTTTCTTGTAACTCGCGACTATTACGTTCTAATTGCGCTAAACCATCCCGTAAATGAGTAATGCGTGAGCTATCAAAATGTTCGCCAATCTGATCCAACATAGATTGCGTAATCACCAACTCACCTACCATATTGATTAAACTATCAATTTTATCAATATTCACCCGAATAGAATTAGAACTCGCTTCCCAAGCGTGATGACTCACAGCTTCACCAGCCCCCTTCTGCATTTCGGGTGTTTTAATCGGTGTTGAACTCTCTATTGGTGCCGAACGCTCAGACGCACTCGTCGCTTTTTCATCAACAGAAACTGCCGTTTCTACCACAGCCGGCGTATCCGACACTTCAGGCTCAGTATCACTTTCAGAAACGCCTTCAGACGCATCAGTCTCAACAACAGCTTCAACACGGGTTTCTGTTTCACAAACAGATTCTTTTTCCGCCTCAGGCTTAAAGCTCGGCGCTTCCGCCTGTTTTAAAGCGGTTTCATCTACCGTTTCTAGAACAACCGTTTCCTGTTTAGAAGACACTGGCTCAAGCACCGCCTCTCCCGCGTCATAAGACGGGGCAATGGCTGACACCTCAACCTGTTCAGAAGGTGGCTCTAAAGACGTGATCTGCAACTCACACTCATCCTCAACCCATTCAAAAATCTCATCAATTTCAGCCCGTGCCACATCACCATGCAAAATCAGTTCCCAGTTTAAATAACATAATTGCGGATCCAAGTCTGGTAAAGCGGGCATTTGGCTCGTATCCACCTTGACTTCTAAATTCCCTAACTGAGCTAACTCTCTAAACAAATTAATAGGATCATTACCCGTTTTCAGCATAGACAAATCGGGTTTAAACAGGATGTGCCATCCCTGATTGGTCACAAGGGCTTTTGCTTCAGCAGTGGTGACGGATTGCGGAATTTCCGTCACCGGTGGATTAGCCTCAACGGGCGAAAGAGATTGAGCCGTTTTATTAGCGTCACTCTGGTTTTTTAACGCCCTTTGCAATTCATTTTGACACGCTTGGGCTTCTTGGAAATCGTAAGTACCCGCTTCTTGCAGCGCCGATAACATCATTCGCAAAACATCCACAGAACGCAACAACAAATCAATTAAAGATTGCGTGATAAGATGCTCTTCATTACGCATTTCATCAAGCAAAGTTTCTGCGGCATGGGCAAAATCAGTAACATGATCAAACTTAAAAATGCCAGCCCCCCCTTTAATGGAATGGGCCGCCCGGAAAATACTATTGATCAATTCTTGATCAATAGTCTCAACTTCCAAATCCAACAAACTCGATTCCATCACATCGAGATTTTCAAAACTCTCTTCAAAAAAGAGTTTACGCACTTCTGTCAAATCCACTGGCATAGCGGACTACCTCAATACTTTTCTAATCGCAGCTAATAATTTATCGGGATCAAATGGCTTAATAATCCATCCAGTTGCCCCCACCGTTTTAGCCTTTTTCTTTTTTTCTGGATCTGTTTCCGTCGTCAGCAATAAAATAGGCTTAAACTGATACTCAGGCAAAGCACGTAATTCACGCACTAAAGACAACCCATCAAGCAAAGGCATATTCACATCTGTGATAATCAAATCAAACGACTGAGATTTCGCTAATTCCAACGCTTGCTTACCATCATTGGCTTCAGTAACATGATAAGAAGCATCGGTTAAAATCAATGTCAGCATTTGCCGCATGGCAACAGAATCATCGCTTATTAATATATTATAGTCTGTCATTTTTTTAATACTACTGTTATCATTGTAAGATGGGCAACGCATTTTTAAAGCCCACCGTATTATTTGATTTATTGATACTGTATCAATGAACGTTGATCAATTCTATCAAATAGTGACAAGTCACTGATAACTTTTATAACTGATAACTTGTGACTTCAATACACAAAATTTATATAGCATAACACAATGATGAGCAGAAAATGGGCAGTTTTTTAGTCTCAATCAAAAACAAACGGACATAAAACATGACAATGTGAAAAGCGCAAGTGATGGGCCCTAATCAAAACCCATTTACCAAAGTGAACAAGGATATTGAAATCAATTACCAAAGCACTTTTAAGCTCATTCGCACACGCTCTATAGTTCATAAAAATAATTTCTGCCCTTTTTGAAATTAATTATCTGCAAATCTATATTAACAAAAATCTGTAGTGATAAGTTCGATCTTGAACTGATTAATCTTAATCAGCGTCAATCATGATAATCAGCGCAATCAGCGTTCTATCACGTTTTTAGATTTGATCTTTTC
>Ga0233403_10001576_pt1 | contig 10537 bp, 4 predicted proteins | sample Na_oxic_1_MG_FD_179866 | JGI IMG/M metagenome (GOLD analysis project Ga0233403, IMG submission 179866) | Seawater microbial communities from Saanich Inlet, British Columbia, Canada - Na_oxic_1_MG | ecosystem: Environmental > Aquatic > Marine > Inlet | place: Canada: British Columbia | collected...
CTTCTCTAATGGTGCCGAAGCTTTTAGCCCGTTCCGCATGATGCAAGGCGACAACTTTCCAATCCTCATTAAAACAAGGGGAACCACTTGAACCGCCTTGAGTACGAGTGACATATTGAATGAATCCAGTTGATGGATAAATACCCGTTATCCCATTGTCATTAATAGCCAACTTCATGGTAGCACCTTGGGGATGCTGTAAAATATGAACACCCATGCCTTTAGTCGGTTGGTTCAACTCATACGGAGCAGGTTGAATACCACTGCTTTTAGTAATGTTATTATCAACTTGCAATAGCACATAATCAAGCCCATTTTCCGCCGGGCTTTGACTTAAAATGGGTCCCTTAGTAACCAAATGAAAAGTTTGTTCATTGTCGCTATCCTCTGTAAGATAACCAAAACGCAACACAACATCTGCTGCGTTGCTTTCCACTTCAGCATCGTTCAGCCCAAGCACATGATAATTCGTGAGTACCAAAGTGGGCGCGATTAAAAAGCCGGTGCCGGTTCGATTCAAATGCGGCATCTCAACTTTACAAACGGAAGCCGTTCTTTCTACCGCACGTTTAAGAAAACTGACATCCACCATCTTTGGTTCAGGCCTTAAAAAACTCTGCAATTCAACATCATCAGGGCCTCGCCATTTTATCGCTGGCCCAATATCAGCACCTTTATCGCCAAAGTCGGTAATCAGTGGCACCTGATAACGTGTTGCCAAATCTTCTAAAAAAACCTTGTTGGAAGAAAGTTCGTTGTGGACAATAATAGAAGCGACAACATGTACTTGATTCGGTGGTTTTTGGCGGAGTAAAGTATAGAATAGTTCCTCCAGTTTATAAGTATCCACGCACAAGTCAGAGAAACTCATGCCAGTTAAACGACGAGCCAACGGGTTCAATTCAAAAGACACCCGATTAATAATCGCATGAACCGCATTATCTGAACCAAAAAGTTTTATATCGTTCAAAGCTCTTTGCAATTTACCTTTGTGCAAATCAAATTCTTTGAGACTTTGCTCGTCTTCTGCTTTGACAAAAGCTTCAAGTATTTTCAAACCATTTTCATCATTCATATTTCATCATTCATAATTCGTAAAAAATGAGTAAAGAGATTTGCGCTCGAACCTCAGTTTGTTTTTTTACTGAAGAATAAAATCTATAATTTTAAATGACAGTCAGTATTCGAGCAGGATTACAGATTTCAGTTATCAAATTAGCAATTGATAATTGTAATTACTAATCTTAATATAAAATGCCATTTTAAGTTAAGTTTTTTGGTGAGGGCAACTATTGTGGTTGCCCTTAAATTAATGGCATTGAACCGAAGATTGGGAAGGAGCATTCAAAAAAATGGTGAGATATACAACCGAAGAATTCAAAAATAATGAGTAGCTGGTAGGATTGCTAACATTTAAAGCGGAATGAATAATACCAGAGGAGGATAAAATCAATAATTGAAATTGAAAATAGACTATTACACGAAATTCATAATCTTTCATTTACAACCCCGTGGGCAACGTTTTATTGAAACGGCGGCGACAACTCAACGTTCGGGAACAGGTTCCAAACCTGTTCCCGCACAATATTCAGCCGACTAATAGTATAGTACCCTTTAGGGTACTTTAGCTTTAAGCCTTAGAATTTATTTTAAGGCGGAACGATACATTATTTCTGTTTAAACCGATAAATAATCACAATTTTCTGCCATATCTTACGCGATAAACCAGTTGTCAGGTTCTCCACATCATTGACGGCTCCTAAAAGCATAGAATCATCAAAATCTTGGGCATATAAAGCAGCCACTTTACCAACCAGAGATAACATTTCAGCACAGTAGTCAAGATATCGCGTTAATTCAAAAGCATTCATCGTCTGACGGGGAGATGATGGCGTTCTATTTTTGTCGGAAAATACCCCTTCAGGGTCTTTTGTCAATTGATGCATATCAATGACATGTGCTAATGCGCGGAGTTGATGAATGGCAATCATTGCCCTATTTCGTTTTCTTCGGGTTTCTGCCGTCACCAGAAAAAATAGAGCCGCACTGAGCAGTATAATGATATTTATCCCCGCATCCAATACTTGTAAAAAGTCTGCAAAATCAATTTCTTGAAACGAAAATTTCACCGAAACACCAATTCCAGCCACAAAAACAAGAAAAAAGAATATAACCGCAAAACTCATGCCCACTCTAAACATGATATGAGGTTTTCTAATCCAAGAACGAAGCCTCTGATTTTCCGTCGCAATGGTATGCAATTGTTGACACACCGATCCAAGCCCAGCATCAGGAAAACGTTCACCGATCCGTTTGTGAAGTCGGTGGATTGTCTCAACAATTTTGTTAGGTTCTAAGTTATTATTCATCAGTGATTTGTTTTATACAGATGTCGTCAGTCTATTGATTTAATTTAACTCTTTGATTTAATTAAATTTTTACAAATAAATAAATCAATGGTTTACATGAAATCGGTCTAATGTTCTTTGAACAGGATTAAACAGATTATCAAAGATTTATAGAATTAAAAACCAATGAAATAATTGTACTTTATTATTTAATAGCTTCGCCAATTCATGTTCCACCGATTTCATGTTCCATAGGTTTCACCTATGGCTATTCACATTTAACCCCTTCGGGGTTGCACATCTAACCCCTTTGGTGAGAAACGTAAATAGTCATAGGTGAAACCTATGGAATTGTTTAAAACATCCACTTAAAAACCTTATTATATGTCAGTGAATTGGCGAAGGTATTAATTATTAACAACGTGTATTAATCCTGTCAATCTAAAAATCCGTTTAATCTTGTTCAAAAGTTTTCCTAAAGGTATACTGCACGCGGGCATAACTTAAACTTTTAGGTAGGGGGCCGGCAACAGTATTTTTCTTGCCGGCCCCTTCCTCATTAAAAAAGTTCAGTTTGTTCCCGTGCTAAGTATATTAACAAAACAACAGGATATAAAATATCCTCTGTACTCCAATTGATGAGTTTTTATCATCGTTTTTATTGTAAACTACAATAGATGATAAAAGCCAATAGCTGTCGCTCTTGGCTAAAAGCTAAAGAACCCTTATTTAAAGTACTAAGGAATGAGGCTTTAATAACTTCCGATTATAAGCCAAACCTGTCAGGTTTGGTTTTGAATAGGCTGATATCCTACTATTATAGATTTTCAGGTAAATAATTTCTAAAAACCTGTCAGGTTTAGAGTGTGAAATTATTTATCTGAACCTCTATAGTTTGATGGAACCTTTAGAATTTATTCTGAAGTGAATCCATATAAAACATTATGTCAAAACAGGAAATTAAATGAACGTTTATTACGATAAAGATGCTGACTTATCCCTTATTCAAAGCAAAAAGGTTGCTATTATTGGTTATGGTTCACAGGGCCATGCTCATGCTAATAACCTACATGATTCCGGGGTAGAAGTCGTCGTCGGGTTGCAGAGTGGTTCTGCCTCAGCGCAAAAGGTAAAAGCAGCAGGCCTACAGAGCAAGCCCATTGAAGAGGCAGTTGCTTGGGCAGATTTAGTGATGGTGTTAGCACCCGATGAACATCAAGCGCAGCTTTACCGTGAGCGCATTGCCCCGCACCTTAAAACAGGTTCAGCACTGGCTTTTGCGCATGGCTTTAACATTCATTTTGAACAGATTGACCCCAATCAAGGCTTGGATGTGATAATGATTGCGCCCAAAGGACCCGGACATTTGGTGCGTTCTACTTACGTACAAGGAGGGGGTGTCCCTAGTTTGATTGCGGTATCTCAGAACGCATCGGGGCAAGCAAGAGAGATTGCACTGTCTTATGCTTCTGCCAATGGTGGCGCACGAGCAGGGGTCATTGAAACCTCTTTCCGTGAAGAAACGGAAACGGACTTATTTGGTGAACAAGCAGTACTATGTGGGGGCATAACTGCCCTTGCACAGGCGGGATTTGAAACATTGGTTGAAGCAGGTTATGCGCCAGAAATGGCTTATTTTGAATGCCTACACGAACTCAAACTGATAGTCGATCTCATATATGAAGGCGGTATTGCTAATATGCGTTATTCCGTCTCCAACACTGCAGAATATGGTGATCTAACTCGCGGACCCCGCATTATTACCGAGCAAACCAAGGCAGAAATGCGTAAAATTCTCAAAGAAATTCAAACGGGCGAATTTGCCCGCGAATTTATTATGGAAAATCAAACGGGCAGAGCCACGTTTAAAGCGAAACGCCGTCTTGCGCGTGAACATCAACTGGAACAAGTCGGCACAAAGCTGCGTGACATGATGCCTTGGATTAAGAAAAATCAGTTAGTTGATAAAACTAAAAACTAAGTTTTGGGGAGCGGCGCAAAGAAAAGAATGATATAATGCGAAGGAATAGTTTAAAAACGCATTTAAAATCAAAAACTTAAGAATAAAAATTTGATATGTGTCTGTGGGTTAGTTTTTGAGCTGCTTGTTTTTACTATAAATTTTCAGGCAAATAATTTCACATTCATGTAGGGGCAAACCTGTGTGTTTGCCCTTGGGCGTGTAAAAATATTTTTCTGAAAAGAGCGGCGATAAATTTCATTTATCGTTCCATGTCAAAAATAAGTAAAAAACTATCAACGCCTGAAGCCACGTTTTTCGCCAGTTTCGTTTTTTACTTATAGCAACATCTATAGCTGTTCAGATAAATATTTTGGCCTAAAGACCTGACAGGTTTTAAAAACCTGTCAGGTCTGGTCGCTTTGATTTTTCTGAAAGTCTATATATATGTAAAAAAATGTCAACTCTTTAATTCGCATATATTTATTTTATAATACCTTTGCCAATTTAAAATTTAGGCCATTTTTGACAAAATCTGATTTTTATTTCTAATAAAATCAATCGGTTAAAAATTGATAGTTTCTCACTCAAAATTTCTGATTTTTATCATTTGGCGAAGGTATTAATTTTACAAAAACCTTAAAATTTTCTTTTCCCCCTTCCTATCGATCTCTCCCCAACAATCATTCACAATTAAAATGACGAATGAAATAGAGTTACAAGATAAACCAAAACGACGCAGAGGCATTTATTTATTGCCTAATTTTTTTACGACAGTCGCTTTATTTTCTGGATTTTACGCCATCGTCGCAGCAATCAAAGGACACTTTGAAACGGCAGCGATAGCCATCTTTGTGGGCATGATATTTGACGGGCTTGATGGGCGTGTTGCCCGTATGACTAATACCCAAACGGCTTTTGGTGCCGAATACGATAGTCTTTCCGATCTCGTGTGTTTTGGGCTTGCTCCCGCATTGCTCATGTATCAATGGTCGTTATCCTCTTTAGCCGATTTATCTAATTTATTGGGTAAACTTGGCTGGTTAGCCGCTTTTATTTATACCGCAGCAACTGCGCTCCGTCTGGCACGTTTTAATACCCAAGTGGGAAAAATGAGTAAAACTTATTTTCAAGGGTTAGCCTGTCCTGCTGCGGCAGCGGTTATGGCAAGCTTTGTTTGGCTATGTGCGGATCATCAAATAGAGGGAGCAACCTTAGCCTTACCTGCATGGATTCTCACAGTTATTATGGGATTTTTAATGGTTAGCACATTTCGCTACCATAGTTTTAAAGATTTAGATTTGAAAGGACGGGTACCATTTTTTACGATACTCATTGTCGTTATGGTATTTGTACTTGTCTCAATAAATCCTCCTCAAATTTTATTTTTATTCTTTTTACTGTACGCGATTTCAGGTCCCATATTAACCCTACTAGAATTACGGAAACGTCGAGCAGCCCGTCTCATAGCTGACAAAAAAAAATCGGCAGCCCGATCGAAACCTCAGTGATTCAGTTTTCTTGTGATGGAGTCCAAGCTTTAGCTTGGCATAAGCACAAACTAAAGTTTGTACTCCGACTCTCACAGACTCTCACAGAATGATTTACCGAAAGTTTTTCTTGCTGTCAATTTTCTTGTGATGGAATCCAAGCTTTAGCTTGGCATAAGCACAAACTAAAGTTTGTACTCCGACTCTCACAGACTCTCACAGAATGATTTACCGAAAGTTTTTCTTGCTGTCAATTTTCTTGTGATGGAATCCAAGCTTTAGCTTGGCATAAGCACAAACTAAAGTTTGTACTCCGACTCTCACAGACTCTCACAGAATGATTTACCGCAAAAAGTTTTTTGAAGAGATCAATTCACCAGAAACAATTCACAATTAAAAACGTTCATGTTAATTAAATCTATTAATCGATTAGTATCCAAAATTTCTGGAAAAGTGACACATATTCGAGTGATTCTGATAGTGCCATTTATTATCCAAATTCTTTTGGCTGTCGGACTAACAGGTTATCTGTCATTTCGGAATGGGCAAGAAGCTATTAATGATCTGGCGAATCAGTTACATCGTGAGGTAACCGCACGCATTGAACAATACATCAATACTTATCTTGAGATACCTTCCCTCGTTGTTAACATTAATGCCAACGCAATTTCTAATGGGCAATTAGATTTAACGAATTTACGGAGTTGGTTGCCCTACCTTCTTAAACAGAGCAAAGTATTTGATGAACTCAGTTATATTTACTGTGGAAATGAAAAAGGTGACTATATTGCATTGCAAAGACTAGATGAAGGGGAATTAGCTTATAACCTTAAGGATGTTAACACCGGCGGGTTAATGGAAGATTCTCTTTTAGATAAACAAGGCAAGGAAACTCAATTAAAACCGAGAGAATATGATCCGCGTATTCGTCCTTGGTATCAAAAGGCGGAAAAAGCGGGGAAACCGGTATGGACTGACATTTACCAATTTATTGGTTCTGAAGGCACAGAACAATTAGGTATGAGCTTTGTTTATCCCTATAAAAATGAACAAGGCCATTTGGAGGGCGTTTTAGGCTCTGATTTTACCCTAACACGAATTAGTGACTTTTTGAGAGGAATAAAAATCGGGAAATCGGGAAAGACATTCATTGTGGAACGTTCTGGACTACTGGTAGGCGGTTCTTTTCCCTATCCTTCGTTTGATAAAAACAAGCAACGGCTCAAAGCTTTTGATGTTGAAGAACCATTGATTCAAGCGACCGCCAAATATTTGAGCCATCATAATGGCGGCTTTACCCAGATTACTCATGATGAACAAATCCATTTTTCATATCAAGGTGAACGCCAACTCGTTCATGTTTCTCCCTTCAAAAACGAGTTTGATTTAGACTGGCTCATAGTCGTGGTTGTACCTGAAGCGGATTTTTTAGAAAGAATTCAAGCCAATACTTATAATACGGTGATTTTAACCCTAATCGCCTTGGTGTTAGCAACGCTCATTGGTATTCTCACTTCTAAATGGATTGTTCAACCCATCTTGCGCCTGAACGAAGCAGCTAAAAAACTGTCAGACGGTGATTGGGAACAGACTTTACCTGTTGGGCGTTCAGATGAATTGGGAGAACTCGCCAATTCATTTAATAGTATGGCAAAACAGTTAAATGCCTCTTTTAAAACCCTTGAAAACCAAAATATTGAATTACAGCGCCTAGATAAACTGAAAAATGAGTTTTTAGCAAATACATCTCATGAACTGCGAACTCCCCTCAATGGTATTATTGGTATAGCAGATTCCCTGATTGATGGTGCGACAGGCCCCCTGCCGGAACAAACCCGTGCAAATCTGCTGATGATTGTAGTCAGTGGGCGACGTTTGGCTAACCTTGTTAATAATATCCTCGACTTCTCCAAACTGAGACACAAAAATATTGAATTACAACTCAAATCGGTGGGGATGCGAGAAATCGTTGAAGTCGTCTTTACTCTGAGTAAGTCATTGATAGGTAATAAAGATTTAAAATTCATCAATGCCATTTCGCCTGATTTACCACCGGTTAACGCTGATGAAAATCGTTTACAGCAGATTTTGCATAATCTTGTGAGTAATGCGATTAAATTTACGGACAGTGGCCACATAGAAATTTCCGCCGAAGTCAAAGAAAATTTTATCGTGACAAGCGTTTTTGATACCGGTATTGGTATTCCAGAAAACAAGTTAGAAACGATTTTTGAATCTTTTGAGCAAGGAGATGGTTCGACGGCACGAGTCTATGGTGGCACCGGCTTAGGTTTAGCAGTCACTAAAAAACTGGTAGAATTACATCAGGGTGAAATTTCGGTGACTTCGGAGATCGATATTGGCTCACGCTTTACCTTTATTTTACCAACAGCTATTGATGATCCGGTTGTATTAGAACCCTCTTCACTTATTCATGAGTCTTTAAGGCTTGAAAGTTTATCACCTGAAGCGAGTCGCGAAATAGACACTAATCATACAAAAAATGGTAGTTTTAAAATTTTTGTTGTGGATGATGAAGTCATCAACCTTCAGGTACTGATTAACCATTTGACATTGCAAAACTATGCCGTTTGTCGCGCAACGAATGGGATAGAGGCTTTAGCGGAAATAGAGAAGGGCTATAAACCCGATCTGATTTTGCTTGATGTGATGATGCCCAAGATGACTGGCTATGAGGTATGTCGCAAACTTCGTGAACAGTTTCCGCTCAATGAATTGCCCATTTTAATGTTAACGGCTAAAAATCAAGTCTCAGATTTAGTAGAGGGTTTGGAATCAGGTGCCAGTGATTATCTCGTCAAACCCATATCAAAACATGAGTTGATGGCAAGAATAAAAATGCACCTGCAATTGTCTAAGTTGAACATGGCTTACAGTCGTTTTGTCCCGCGTCAATTTCTCCATTTCTTGAATAAAGAAAGTATTGTCGATGTACAACTGGGCGATCAAGTGCAAAAGGAAATGTCGATTTTATTCTCTGATATTCGCTCATTTACAACGCTTTCAGAGAATATGGCACCCGGCGAAAATTTCAAATTTATCAATACTTATCTAAGTTATATGGAACCTGTTATCATTGAATATAATGGTTTTATTGATAAATACATTGGCGATGCCATCATGGCTTTATTTGGTGGTAGCGCGGATGATGCACTCAAAGCAGGGCTTGAAATGCTCCATCAATTGCAAAAATATAATGAAAAACGTCAAAATACAGGCGAGATACCGATTCGCATTGGTATTGGTATTAATACCGGTTCCTTAATGTTAGGAACTGTTGGGGGGCCTCAGCGAATGGATGGGACAGTGATCAGTGACTCAGTGAATTTAGCCTCTCGTATTGAGGGATTGACTAAGAATTATGGCGTATCCTTGTTAATCAGTCATCAAACCTATTCACGCCTAAAAGAGCCAGCAGACTATGCGATTCGCATGATTGATAAAGTGAGAGTAAAAGGAAAATCACAGTTAGTAACCGTCTATGAAGTGTTTGATGCGGATTTACCTTCCAATAAAGCCGGTAAATTAGCGACCGCAAAAACCTTTGCAAATGCTTTATCATATTATGAGCAGCAAGATTATACCCAAGCAGCCCTTTTGTTTGAAAAATGTTTAAATAAAAATTCACTGGATACCGTCGCTGATATTTACCTGAAACTTTGTCATCAGGATGGGTAGAGAACAGGGAAATTGGTAGGCTGTTTGGATTTGGCCCAAACTTTATCAGTTTGGGCATATCGACGTAATAAGTTTGGGAAAGCAAGTTAAAGCTGAAGCTTTGAACTCCAACGTACATCTTCTGTCGGTCACACTCGTACCCGGCAGTAATGGACGACGCAGGAAATAATATACGCGTGAGAACCCTAAGACCTGTCAGGTTTTAAAAACCTGACAGGTCTGCTGCTACGTCAGTTATTTGTTGCGGAACTTCTAACCTATTGATTTGTAAATATTTTTAACGCACACCAATTTTAGGAGAGACAGGATTAAACCACATCAATGCTAAAAGTAATCCTGTGCATCCTAGAAAGAAGTTAAATCCTGTTCAAACCCATATTCTTTTGAACAAGATGACACAGATTTTTAGCTCGCGTAGGGTGTATAAGCGAAGCGTCATACACCAAAAACAATAAAATCGTGCAAAAAATATGAATGGTGCATGACGCTATCGCTTATGCACCCTACAAATGACAATTGATCAATCAAACATATACGGCTTACGAGTTTCCTAATAATCAGAAAAATAAAAGCGATCACAGACCTGACAGGTTTTAAAAACCTGTCAGGTCTTTAGGCCAAAATCTTTTTCTGAAAAGCTATAGCTGGCTTAGGTTCTGTTGATATTTTATCAAAAATCTCTTTATTATCAATAAGTTACAAACATTTTCACTCATTGCAATAATCTTGATATTATTTAAGGAGTTATCCGATGATTTTATTTGAAATGTCAACGCAACCTGATTAATTCTTAATCATCACTACGCATCACCGTCATCGTCGCAGACATCTCCAACACCATCATCGTCACTATCTGCTTGATCAGGATTGGCATCATCCGGGCAATTATCACTCCAATTAGGTACTGTATCGCCATCACTATCAATGCAATTGTCGCAGATTTGATAAATTGAATCGGCTGGAACAGGATCAGGATAGGAACGGTTAAGGCTACGGCATACTGCCCTACTAACTTTCAAGCAGACACGCTTACACGCTCG
>Ga0233403_10001577_pt1 | contig 10536 bp, 7 predicted proteins | sample Na_oxic_1_MG_FD_179866 | JGI IMG/M metagenome (GOLD analysis project Ga0233403, IMG submission 179866) | Seawater microbial communities from Saanich Inlet, British Columbia, Canada - Na_oxic_1_MG | ecosystem: Environmental > Aquatic > Marine > Inlet | place: Canada: British Columbia | collected...
AAGCACCGTCTCCCTTTTCCGCGTCGGTTTGATAGTTTGTTGCGTCCACAAATCGTTTAAATTCGCCCACCGTCACCGGATAACGCCCCATCGCGATGCGTTTAATCGCGACTTCATGCACTGGTTTTTCATTACTGCTACCAGTGCCCAGAAGGTCTCCCATCCGAAACGTCCCGGCCGGTATCCAAACCATTTCAGGGCCTTCACCGCCGTCTTTGAGGTTATCTCGGTAAATCTTGCTATCGCGGGATTTGTCGGTGGACGACGCTTGGGCCACTTTGTTATCGGACTGTTTTTGGGTCTTAGCCGCTGTGTAGTCTTGTTCTTGAATCTGACCGTTTTCAATCAAAATTCGCCCGATGCCCTGTTGTTCGGGCGGTAATTGATTTTGATTGGGTCGCCACTGGGCGTAAGAGTCGTAACCCAGCTGCGATAACACGGCCGGAGATTGCCAACCAATCCAATACTCGCCCTGTTCCTGAAATAGGATCGGTACCCAATCTCGTCTATCCTTTGGAAAAGTGATAAACACCAACGGTGTCAAAAAAATTAACTCGCGACGCAACTGTTTGATGATATCGGCCGGCGGCTCGGCCGCCATTATCGCTGACGCTAACAACGGTTCCTGAAAATCCCGTTGGATCGGATCCAACATTTGCCGCACTTCTCGCAAATCATTGATATACTGTGGTGTCGATTGCTGAGCGGCTTTGGCACCCTCCAAATTAACCGCATATAGCAGCGTATCCGATAAACGCTCAACATGTATTTTCAAATCTTTCATTTCGGTGGCGAGTTGTTGTAAATGTTCGTCCACCTTTTTGCCCGATTTAATCGAGCTAACGCATTTATAGGTATCATGACCCAGGATAGCGGTTTCAAGTAACGCAAATAAAGTTTCAACCATGATTTTTTTTCTCTCCGTATTGTCTATTTTAGAAAGTTGGGCCTCGTGGTTCGCCAAAGCTAAAGCTTTGGACTCCAACTATAACACTGATTTATCATTGATAACCGCCTAACCGGTTTTAAAATCGGTCAGGGGTCAATGGGTCTATTAGTTGTGCGAGTCGTTCGGCACGTTGTTGTTGTTGTTCGGCTCTAGTTTTTGATTCCGCATAATCACTGCCAAAGCTAAAGCTTTGGACTCCAACTTGATAAACCGAATCGTCAATCATCTCATCTGGTGTGGGACGAGATGATAAATCGGAGCGTCTGAATTGAAAGCCGGGTAGGACTTTGGATTTGTGTTGGCTCGATATTCAAGTTGAACAATTTCCATTATACACCTCCCTTATTAACTGGAGTCCAAACTTTAGTTTGGACATCCTAAACCAAAGCTAAAGCTTTGGACTCCTGAGACTGTTATTTTTGGGGAAGTCCCTTAGACATTCGGGGTAATTCCCAAATCTCGCAGTTGTTGTGCGAGTCGTTCTGCACGTTGTTGTTCTTGTTCTGCACGTTGTTGTTCTTGTTCTGCACGTTGTTGTTCTTGTTCTGCACGTTGTTGTTCTTGTTCGGCTCGCTGCTGTTCTTGTTTGGCTCGCTGTTGTTCTTGTTTGGCTCGCTGTTGTTCTTGTTTGGCTCGCTGTTCTGCTTGCTTGGCTCTCGTTTTTGATTCCGCATAATCGGGCAACACAAAACTTTGATAAACCGAATCGTCAATCATCTCTTCAAGCGTGGGACGAGATGATAAATCGGAGCGTCTGAATTGAAAGCCGGGTAGGACTTTGGATTTGATAAGTCCTTTTTTGTTCGGTTTGATGGGCTGATAGAAGCCGCGGGTATTCAGACGATAAAATTGGGTGTGGCGATTATGGCCATCTAAAATATAATACTCCTTAACTCCGGCCGCTGCATAGTCCTTTTTTTTGTCCAAGGTATCTCGTTCGATGTCGGCTTTGGATGAATCGGACAGGGCTTCTATGCAGATATCAAAGATGCCTTGGTAGCTTTTATCGGTTGGCTCAAGTTGCACCGGGTTGGAGTTCAGAACGAGTCCTAAATCTGGCCGTCGAACTTCGTTTGTCTGGGATAAGCCGAGATTAAATCCCATTTCCAAAACGGTCTTTTGAGCGATTGGATGGCTTTTTAAAAAATAGCCCAACAGTTCTGAAAACCACTCATACATTAAAATCGTTATAAAATCAGACACGGGCTTTTCCTCCAAGTGACCGTTGTTCCATTCGTAAATGGTATCCGAGTTGTGATAGTATTTTTCCCAATATTCGGCTTTGGAAACGTACTGTCTGGTCGTAGGTGGACAACGCACCGTGTTGGCTCGATATTCAAGTTGAACAATTTCCATTATACACCTCCCTTATTAACTGGAGTCCAAACTTTAGTTTGGACATCCTAAACCAAAGCTAAAGCTTTGGACTCCTGAGTAATTACTAATAATTAATTATACCCTAAAATTCTTAACGATAAAGGAAAACGATATGCCGATTCCAACCTCATCCGACATAGACATCGACGGTGCGATGGGTGAAGGCGGTGGGCAGGTGTTGCGGACGGCCCTCGCGTTGTCCATTTGCACTGGTAAACCGTTTCGCATCCATCAAATTCGGGCTAAGCGCAAAAAGCCGGGTTTACGGCGCCAGCATCTGACCGCCGTCCAGGCCGCCCGCGATATTTCAGCGGCACAAGTCGAAGGTGATTATATCGGTTCGACTGGCTTGAGTTTTGTGCCCAGCGGCATCTGGCCAGGCCATTATCACTTTGCTGTTGGTACCGCGGGCAGCGCAACGTTGGTCTTACAAACAATATTATATCCGCTTTGGCTGGCAACCGAAGAATCGCGTTTAACTTTGACCGGCGGAACCGATAATCCTTATGCACCGCCTTATGATTTTTTGGCAGAAACTTTGTTACCGCTGTTAACGCGCATGGGGTTGCAAGCGACACTCACGCTTCAGCGTCACGGTTTTTATCCGGCCGGCGGTGGACAGTTGACGGTGCATATCACTCCAACTGGACAACTGAACGGCCTCCGTCTAATCGAACGTAGCGAATCCGTTGCTTGTCAAGCAAGGGCACTGATCACCGGTATTCCAGAACATGTCGCCTATCGTGAACTGGAACGGGTCGCTAAAAAACTCAAATGGTCAGATGAGCATTTACACTTTTGTCCGTTGCCGTCCGATCAAGGGCCGGGTAATGTGTTATTATTGATGGTTGCCAGCGAATCGGTGACGGAAGTATTCAGTGGCTTTGCCCAGCGCGGAGTTCGTGCTGAAATGGTGGCCGATGGTGCGATAAACCAAGTTAAACAGTATCTGGCGGCGAAAGTTCCGGTCGGTGAATATTTGGCTGATCAATTATTATTGCCGTTGGCTTTAGCCGGCGAAGGCGAGTTTATGACTCTAAAACCCAGCCTTCATGCCTTGACGAACATAGAAGTGATTCAGAAATTTCTGACGGTGCCTATCAAAATCAGTCAAGCGACTGATAAGGCATGGCTGATTCGTGTTGGGCAATAGGGGCAATCCTTTATGGTTGCCCCCAATCCTTTATATTAATCGGCGACTTTCGGCAAATTTCCCAAAGCGGCTTGTAGGGCATCTTCTGGATAATCTTGATCAGTTAACGTGCCGCTCAAGTATTTATCATAGGATGCCATATCAAAATGTCCATGTCCTGATAAGGTCAATAAAATCGTTTTCGACTCGCCACTGTCCTTGCAGCGCAACGCTTCATCCATCGCCGCCCGTAGAGCGTGATTGGATTCGGGGGCCGGTACAATGCCTTCGGCTTTAGAAAATAGGATACCGGCCTCAAAGGTGGCCAGTTGGGGGACCCCTATTGCTTCTAATATGCCTTCACGACACAATTGTGACACTAACGCGGAATCGCCGTGATAACGCAAGCCGCCAGCATGAATACCGGGTGGCATAAAGTCATGCCCCAGTGTATACATCTGCATCAGCGGAGTCAGCCCGGCCGAATCGCCATAGTCATAAGCATAATGTCCGCGTGTCAACGTGGGACAAGCGGTTGGTTCGACGGCCACTAGGCGAATGGGTTTGCCGGCCGCTTTGTCGGCCAAAAACGGAAACATCATACCGCCGACATTGGAGCCACCACCGCAGGGGGCAAAAATAACATCGGGATAGTCGCCGACCTTTTCTAATTGTTTGCGCGTTTCTAAGCCAATGACGGTTTGATGTAATAAAACATGATTGAGTACTGAGCCTAAGGTATAATTCGTATCTTTACGTGACGCGGCCTCTTCGACGGCCTCGGAAATGGCGAGGCCTAATGAGCCTTGACAGTCGGGGTCTTTTTCTAAGGCTTGTCGCCCGGCTGCGGTTAACGTGGTTGGACTGGACAACACTTCGGCCCCCCAAGTTTCTATCATGGAACGACGGAACGGTTTTTGCTGATAACTGATCTTAACCATGTAGACGCGCACTTCTAAGCCAAACATGCTGCCGGCTAATGAAATGGCGGAACCCCATTGCCCGGCCCCGGTTTCGGTAGTCAGTCGCTTGATGCCGGCCATTTTATTATAATAGGCTTGCGCGGCGGCCGAATTGGGTTTATGCGAGCCGGCCGGACTCACGCCTTCATATTTATAATAAATTTTAGCCGGTGTTTTCAACACGGCTTCTAACCGATGGGCGCGATAAAGGGGGGATGGCCGCCATAAACGCAAGATTTCACGCACCGGCGGTGGGATTTCAATCCAGCGTTGGGTGGAAGTTTCCTGCTCCAAAAGGCCAGGCGCAAAAATGGTACTCATCATGTCCGGGGTCACCGGTTTACCATCGGGTCCCAAATAGGGGGCCGGTGGGTTGGGCATGTCAGCAATGACATTGTACCAGTGGGTGGGTATCTCCGATTCGTCCAGTAAAATTTTGGTGTCAGACATATTTTTTTTCCTTGTTGGAGTATTGAATACCGTCAAAAAAAGCTTATACTAATTATTTCCTTTTTTCCATTTTCTATTAAGGTAACTCGCAAAAAATAAAATACCCATCCGGGGCTGGATCAACGGATTGGGGTAACCACAAGGGATTACCCCTACGAATCAATGACCGTAGGGGCAATCCTTTATGGTTGCCCCCTTTATGGTTGCCCCCAATCCGTTATGGTTGCCCTGGTAGATTATTTTTTGCGAGTTGCCTAACATCATCAGAGAACTTTTGAAATGACAAAAATACTCAAAATGGCCGCAACGAGTTTACTCGTCAGCGGCATGACTTTCCCTCTGCCGTTGCTGGCTGGAAAAATCATTGGGGCACCTCCGTTACCGGCCACGTCTGACAGTCAGGTGGATGACACGGCTACTGATTCGGCGAACATGTTTTCTATTCGATTGCAACACCGCTTCAATGACAGTCAGCCGCTTCCACCGGAAACGATTGCAATTGTATCAGAAGCATTTGCCAAAAATCCACTGGTTTTCTTTGAAACGCTGAAGAAAAACTTTTCTAAGCATTTAGAACAGCAGAACAAACCGGTGCAAGTCAATACCGAACTGGAGTTATTGTTACCGAAAGGCAAGCAAGAATGTTTGGATAAATTGCCCACCCTGTCTATCGAAACTCAGATAGATAAGGCGGGGGCTGGTCAAAGCAAGGTTGTCTTTCCAGCCTTTCGGCACCAAGTGCCGAAAAAATGTGGTCAAGGGTTGATCGATTGGAAAGGGTTGGACGGACAGTTCAACTTCACCGATCAATTTGAAAACTTGACGGCAAACTTAAACATTGCCGGTTTGACAATTGAAGAGGACGGCGTATTTGGTATTTCTTTGGGAAAAACGGCTCTGAGTGGCGTATTCGATAGCCGTTTCATGCCCATCCAAATGGGCTTAAACTTACCCTCATTAAAAGCCGGCGGAAACACTGACCGCCAGTTCGATTTACAACAAGTGGTTTTCAAGCTCAATACTGAAAAAACGCCCAAGGGTGTTGATCTGAACAATGTGAACTTCAACGTCGGGCATCTGGATTTTGCTGGATTTGGGAGCAAATTCCGCTTGGAGGGTTTGGCGGTGACAACCAGCGGCGAAGAGCAAAACGGTAGTATCAACTACACGGTACAAACGCAACTCGGCCAATTGGCGATGCCGGCCATGCCACGGTTCAAAGAGGGCTTAGAAGTGAGCCATGAAGGAAAACTGGTCTTTGAGCGAATTGACGAAGAAGCCTTATTCGCGTTGCAAACCCTTGCCCGTCAACTGGCTGGGCAACAGTACAATCCAATGTTGCAGATGATGGTGTTGAGCCAATTAATGCAAGTGGCCCCCAAGCTATTGGCCAAATCGCCAGGAGTCGCGCTAAATTCATTAGTCCTGAAAACGTCAAAAGGGGATTTGCAAGGCCAGTTCAATGTGAGCCTCGACGGCCAGAAAGTGACTTCGTTGACAACGCCCGCCGCGTTAATCCGAGCGTTACAAGCACAAGCCAATTTCACCATTGGCAACGAGTTGCTAGAACTCATCACGGCTACCTTTAAAATAAGTTTAATCAAAGCACTGTTGGTTGATGCAGGTGATGGCAAATCTAAAAAACTGATAGCCGTGTTAAAAGGTCGCGATTTGAGAATTAATGGGATGACGATACCATTATTTGGGGCACCACGGCATTAAGCCAATAAGGTGGGCAAACTCAGGAGTGCAAGGCGTACCTTGCACGAGTCTTTTCTTGCCCACCGACCTCATTACCCACCCTACCTCCGTTTTTAATGAAAGGAAACTCATAATATGAATAAAATGCGTCGATTCACCGCCGCGACTACTTTAGTTGTCAGCGGCATGATTCTCTCTCTGCCGTTAGCGGCAACCGAGGGCACCGACAGTTCTGTGCCTGACGGAGATGATCTCCGCTTCACGTTGCAACATCGCTTCAACGGTGGCAGCCCGAATCCGGCTGAAACGATAACCATCACCGCTGAAGCGTTTGAAAACAATCCCGCGGTTTTTTTTCAGCAGCTAAAAAACAACTTTTCTAAGCAGATAGAAAAGCAAACCAAACCGCTGCAAATTGACACCGAACTGAAGTTTCTGTTGTCAACGTCGGATATGGAATGTTTTGGTCAATTGCCCACCCTGTCTATCAAAACCCAGATAGATGAAAAGGGGGTTGGTAACAGCCAGGTTATGTTTCCAGCCTATCGGCGCGAAGTGCCTGAGGCCTGTGGTAACGGACTGATTGACTGGAAAGGTTTGGACGGGCAATTGAGCTTTACGGACTCATTTGAAAAATTGACGGCAAACTTAAACCTTGCCGGTTTGACGATTGAAGAAGAGGGGGGATTTGGCATTTCTCTGAAAAAAAGTACTCTGAATGGTACATTGGATGCCGATGGGATGCCGATTCAAATGAACTTGAACTGGCCATCGCTGCAAGTGCGTCATGAAGATGGCCAGTTGGATTTACAGGCGATGACTCTCCAGTTGAACAACGAGAACAGCCGCAAAGGCGTTGAACTGGGTAATATGAACCTCAAAGTGGGCCAGTTCGGCTGGACTGACGCTAACTACAAAGTCAGCCTTGATGATTTGGTGATTATCACCAACGGTGAAGAGAAAAAGGGGGTGATCAATTACACGATACAGACACAAATTGGCCAATTAGCGATACCGGCTCGCCCCCCCCTCAAAAAAGCCATAGAGGCGAGCCTTCAAGCCAAACTGGCTTTTAACCGTTTCGACGAAGAATCCCTGTTGGCTTTACAAACCAGTGTCCATCAACTGGCGGAGCAAGAATACCATCCGATGTTATTCATGATCATGCTGGGAGAATTCATGCAACTGATACCCAAAATCGTGGCAAAATCTCCCGAAATAGCAGTCTCACAGTTGACTCTGAAAACCTCAACCGGAGACTTGGAAGGCCATTTGACGATTCGCATTGACGGCAACCGGGTGACTTCGTTGGAACCGGCCGTTCTGATGGCCGCACTACAGGCACAAGCCGACTTACTTATCAACAAAAGTTTGTTCAAACAAGTAGCCGCCACTCACAATCAATTGGGTTATTTCATCAAACCCTGGCTGATGGATATGGGCGATGACTACCTATTCATTGCCGAGTTTAAAGGGGGTGAACTGACCATCAATGATCAGACTATCCCATTACCTTTTGACGTGCAATAGGTCAGCGTTGGAGTACAAAGCTTCCGCTTTGTACTCTTCGGAATTAAGCTTTTTCCGCCAACATATGCAACAAATGTTGTTGGGCAGAAATCGGCGGCGCATCATCTTCGGGACTGAGGCGGGTATAAATGCCTTCTTTATCCAGTATCCATGCCTGGGTATTGTCTTGTAAATATAATTTCAAACCTTGTTCAACCACGCGCTGTTTGAGTTCCGAGTTTTCAACTGGGTAACACTCTTCTACCCGCTTGTGTAGGTTACGATCCATCCAATCAGCACTGGCACAAAAAACTTGCGGTTCTTCCCCATTCAAAAAATAAAAAATGCGGGTGTGTTCCAGAAAACGACCAATGATGGAACGCACACGAATATTCTCAGAAACCCCAGGGACCCCCGGTTTTAAGCAGCACATCCCGCGCACAATCAAGTCAATTTTTACCCCGGCTATTGAAGCTTGGTATAAAGCATGAATAATGTTTGATTCCGTTAACGCATTGATTTTCGCGATAATATGCGCTGGTTTTCCTTGACGAGCCGCCTGAGCTTCACGTTCAATGCGTCTGATTAAGCCCGCATGTAAACTAAACGGCGATTGCAGCATTTTTTTCAACTTCGTGCCCCGTCCAAGGCTGGTCAGCTGCATAAACATTTTATGAACATCCTCACCAATGTCCTTATCACCCGTCAACAAGCCATAATCGGTATAGATACGCGCAGTACGATCATGGTAATTACCGGTGCCTAAATGCACATAACGCTTCAATTTTTTACCTTCGCGACGCACCACCAAGATCATCTTGGCATGAGTTTTGTATCCTACAACGCCATAGACAACATGAGCACCGGCTTCTTGCAGGCGGTTGGCTAAACGAATATTAGCCTCCTCATCAAAACGGGCCCGCAGTTCAATGACGACGGTCACTTCTTTATTAGAACGGGCGGCATCTACCAAAGCATCTACCAGCACTGAATCAGGCCCGGTGCGATATAAAGTTTGTTTAATCGCCAACACCTGTGGATCAGTTGCCGCTTGACGGACAAAGTCAATCACCGGCGTGAACGACTGAAAAGGATGATGCAACAACACGTCGCCATCACGAATGAGGGCAAACAAGTTGCGTCCCAACCCGGCCGGAATACCGGGCATAAAGCTCGGATATTTCAAATCGGGGCGATTGACCAAATCGGGTAAGGATAATAAACGATTGAGATTGACCGGCCCATTGACTTGATATAAATCTTGTTGATTGAGGTTAAAATGTTTTAACAAAAAATTAATCATTTTGTCTGGGCAATTATCAGCAACTTCCAAACGCACACTGTCGCCATAGCGACGACCCAGCAACTCGCCCTCCAAGGCACGTAGCAAATCGTCCACCTCTTCTTCATCGACAAACAATTCGCCATTACGAGTGACTCGAAACTGATAACAGCCGGTAACGGTCATCCCCGGAAATAAATCCTCTACATGGGCATGAATGACTGAGGACAGAAAAACAAAATCGTAGGAATGTTCAGACAACTCAGACGGTAACTGAAGAAAGCGCGGCAACGACCGTGGTGCTTGTACGATGGCCATCCCACTATCGCGTCCAAACGCATCTTTGCCCTTCAGAGAAACGATAAAATTCAAGCTCTTATTGAGGATGCGGGGAAAGGGATGTGCTGGATCTAAGCCGATGGGACTTAAAATCGGCCACAGCTCATTATCAAAAAAATCTCGCACCCATTTACCTTGGGCTTTGTTCCATTGATTTCGTTTCAGAAAAAAAGTGCCTTCTTGTTCCAAGGCGGGCAACAGTTGTTCATTCAGTAAGCAGTATTGTTTATCAACAAACTCATGGGCGGCTTCACTGATACGATTAAGAGTTTCTTGGGCCGACAAATTATCCGACCCGGCTTGCACTGAGCCAGCGGCCACTTGTTGTTTTAAGCCGGCCACCCGCAACTCAAAAAATTCATCTAGGTTAGTGCTGGCAATACACAAAAATCGCAAACGCTCCAATAATGGCATTGACTCATCAAAAGCCTGTGCCAAAACCCGACGATGAAAAGCCAGTAGGCTTAATTCACGATTAATATAAAAATCCGGGTTGCTCAGATCGATTTCTTCCGGATCAACCGACACACTGACATCGGCAGACTTATCAGTGTCCGTTTCGTTTTCCTTGCTAGGTGTCGTGCTAGTATTAGATTTCATAAGACAAACATTCAGGTGATCATTGTTAATGAACGAACGTGCATGTAATAAAATCGGCAATTTAATATTTTGGAATTTATTTTATGCACGTTCCTAATTAGGAAATAAATTTTCAAAAGAGGCTCTTGCTTTCACCCCAGGTTTCACCTCAATGCCATTGAATTAAGGATTTTAATTGGGGTAACCACAAGGGATTACCCCTACAAAATCAATGAATTACGTCGGGGCAATCTGG
>Ga0233403_10001578_pt1 | contig 10532 bp, 3 predicted proteins | sample Na_oxic_1_MG_FD_179866 | JGI IMG/M metagenome (GOLD analysis project Ga0233403, IMG submission 179866) | Seawater microbial communities from Saanich Inlet, British Columbia, Canada - Na_oxic_1_MG | ecosystem: Environmental > Aquatic > Marine > Inlet | place: Canada: British Columbia | collected...
ATTAGTTAATGTATTGCGTCACATTGAAGACGAATCTCAGGCAATGCAAGCATTGGAAGCATTAATTCAACAGTTTTCCATAACACCACCAAGTGCTCCTACAACACAAGAGCTGATTACTCCTGATAGATACGATATATCGCAAGGAACAATAATAAATGTTCATTCACTTTCAGAACAACAATTAAGAACGTTACAATCTGAGACGAGTAATGCCCTAGGATTGTCTACTTTTTTTAAGGATGAACTTCAAGATGGTAGCTATGCGCCTGAAATGGCAATCATTCCTGCTGGACGGTTTAATATGGGATCATCTGATATGGAGGCGGAAATAAACACATCTGAAGGGCCTCAACATGAAGTGACGATCAGCAAACCATTTGCACTAGGGAGATATGTAGTAACTATTGCTGAGTATATCCGATTTTGTCACAATACTGGCAGAACGCATCTGATGAGTAATTATCACTCGGAGCGTGGAAATTATCCTATTACCAATGTTAGCTGGGAACAAGCTGTTGCTTTTGCAGACTGGTTGAGTGATCAAACAGGACAAGAATATCGTTTGCCAACCGAGGCAGAGTGGGAATATGCTACCCGTGCAGGCACATCGACTCCCTTCTATTTTGGTCACGAAGTACGCAAGCGACAGGTGAATTTTAAGACAGGGGGGCCTATGTCAGTTGGCACTTTACCAGTTAATCTTTGGGGATTGCATGAATTACATGGCAATGTCTGGGAATGGGTACAGGATACTTGGCACAAATCTTATGTCGGTGCGCCGACAGATGGTTCGGCTTGGATAACTGATCCTAATATGCGAGTTATTCGTGGCGGATCATATAAAGAGGATAAGTATTGTGCCCGTTCTGCGAGTCGTGAACATGTTCATCCTAGTCCTAAGCGTTCATTGAATTACTTGGGATTTAGGCTTGTAAGAGAATTGTAATCTTGAAATCAATTAATCAATTTCAAGGCAATTAGGAATTTAGATATGAATGACGAAGATAATGATCAAGCTACAGAAAAAGAAGTCACTGAGCCATCCAATACCAATGGCGAAGCGACGGAGGGAGAAAAGGCTGTAGCTGATAGTCCAACCAACATTTCCGATGATGGAACAGTAGTAGATGTTGATGAAGGTGAAAAATCCAAAAGAGAAAAGATAAATGGATTGGATAATCCTACAAATGGTGATACTGAAAAACAGTATGGAGAAGAAGAAAATAGTGGGTATAAACCGGACGACAACGAAGGAAGAACCAAAGAGAACCATCAACCAGAAGCTAAAAAGCCTGAGCAAGATGGTGAAGAAAAATACCAACCAAAAGAAGCACTTGATGATAGTGAAGGTTCTACGGAAGATGGCTTCGGTGATGAGGCTTTTGATGATCCGACAGACTCGTTGCTTTCCTATGGACATGAATTGCCCGAGCTTACTCAAGAAGAAGTAGAACAATATAGTCAAAGGTTACAGGCCAATCGGTTAATTATTTTAAGCTGCTTGGATGAAGAAGTTGCTACATCTACAGCTTATTCTTTGGTAGAACAAAATACCTTTAGTGACCTCGAAAAACGCGCATTGCAAATTGACGATTTTAGGAACAGAGAACGAGATGACTTATCTATCGAACTGTTGATGGAACCATATGCCTTTGGCAATAAAACGCAAGGGAAAGATACCATCATTGTCACCATGCCGAGTGATAGAGATGAGTTTTATGGCTCTTTAACATCAGGCACTCTAAGTGCCAAACGAATAGAAGAAAGACTCAGTGATTTCAAGCGGTTCATCATATGTATTGTTAATTCTCGCTTGAGAGAGCGTTTGATAAGTCAAACACATCAAGAAACATCATTTGAACTAATAGACATTGATTATCTTCCACCCTTGCTAAGACATCATATTGATGATAAAAGAAAAGCAGGGGAATTAGTTGACGTTTTGAGACAGCAGCAAAGAGACGGCTTATGGGATGAAGATGAAACTGATTTCTATGAACATATCAAAGAACTTATTAGAGATAATAAGCTTATAAAAGAAATCACCCGAATAAAGCAGTCCCCAGAACAAGGTTACACACAATATCTTGAAGAAGAAATTGAAAAAATCAAAACGGCATTCAAAGAAGAAAAAACCATTGAATGTGCTGTGCTTTATGTCGCCACTTTCTTTGAGCAACTGAATACGACAGACTTTTCTAAGGTGGTGGAATGTCTGTTAGCCGGAAAAACTCGTGTCCATCAAGAGAAAAAAATTACCAAAAAAGGTAAGGTTAAATATATCCAAGGTGAAGATGAATCATTGGTGGCAGTATGGAAAGCGCAAAAAGATAAAATTCTGAATGACTGCTATATCATGGTAATCACGCTCAAAGATTCCACCAAAAGAGTCTTAGACTTTTCCTTTCCATATCTCAGGCGAATCGTAAAACGTTATTTAGAAGGTGAAAAAGCCTATTATCTTGACGGACAGTTTGAAAGGCTCAAAAAAGACGGCCTCTTATTTGATGACTCACTAAAGATAAGAGAGTGTGTTGCTAATTTAGCGACAGATATGGCGGCTTCTAATCCAGAAGTTTATGAAGAAAACTGGTTATTTGAATGGATAGCTGCGTTAGGAAACATTGAACAAGAAAGCCCGGGTGGCGTGCGAGAAGAAATATTGCGCGACGTTATTCAGCCAATGACAAATGAAAAAAAGCAGCGCGTGTTTTCTCGAATGGCATATTTAATAAGGAACATGATGCAACACAGCAGTTTGCATCAGACAGTCAGGGAGTTCTTAAGAAGGTTTTTAAATGGATTGATTAATTTAGGAGTCCACTTGGAAGTACTAGAAATTGTACGCCGTATGCGGTTTATCCCTGATTTTGATCAATTACATTGGATTGAGCAGTTGTTAAAACGAGAAGATGAAAAAACTCATGGCAAGACTTCTCAATTTCTATATAACTACATAAAATACAGTGCTTCACATTTCAATGAGGTGATCAAACAGCTTTACGAGAATCCACTTTCCAGTGTTCATATGTTTCCAGTGTTTATTGATTTTTTGGTAAAAAGCACTGTCACATTTAAAAAAAGCCAAGATGCGGATCCAACAAATCATACGCTACTTGCCGCCTTGATAGAAGAAAATGGAGATCGCCAAACGTTTGCCAAGCTCCTTTTTCACCCAGATAGTTTAACACGATTCTTAAGAAGGTTAGAAAGGAAACCTCTTATGAATCTGATATTGGCCAAAGGGATCCTAACGTTACGCAGTGGTAATTATACTTTAGCTAAAGCAGAGCAAGAGCAGCTATTTTTTTCCTTAGCCTCTTCTTTAGCCCCTTCTTTAGACAGAAACCTCCGTCAACGTCAAATTTCTAATCGACCTGAATTACAACAATTACTGGCAGATGCTAGCAATCAGTCTATCACGCTCATAAAAAGATGGGTAGCAGATATTATAAGCGTATTGATTGCCGAATGGTTTGTGATCATTCACGGGTTAGAAGACTCCCAACAAAATGAAGAGGGCATAAAAATTTTTGATCAGTTCCTCGAACAAATCATTGATGCTGTTCCAGAACGTAAAAAAGAACGAACAAAGGAACTGATGGCATGTTGGAAAAAAATGGCTGGGCTGATTAGAAATGTTATCAATAACATCAAACAAGAACAAAATTCACAACGCGATAAAAATCGTGCTAAATTGATTAAGTCATTGGCTTTAAAAGAAAAACAGATTAAAAAATTGAGGATAAAATTAAAAACTTTATCCAAAGCAAGCTAAATATTTCACCCACACACTTACCTTCTTCCTACTAAAGGGAAATGGCGTGTCTCCTATCCCATTAGAAAAGGGTGAGGGAAAAATACATTGAAGCAGAGGTAAATATTAATTATGGCACAACATCCATTAGATAGGATCATCATCAGAGCAAATGCCGACACGCAGCCCCATGACGGCGGTAAAATTGTGATGATAGATCGCAAAACAGGGACCCGCCTACTCAAAAAGCCACCATGGGGATTTTGGAAAGAGGTGGATTATTATCTTGTTTTTAGAGAGTCTGTAAAACGAGAAGGCTTAACTCACGATATTGACGATTTTGAGAATGATCGCACCATTCAGATTCAGATTGACTACCAAGCGACATGTCTGCCGAACAAGGAAGAAGATGTCGTTGGGGCGCTTTATGATAGCGATACTTTGCCAAGTGTTGTACTAGAAAATAAGATAATAGGTTGGGTAAAGGCATTCACCACGCGGTGGGAAAGGGAATTCATTGATAACTATCAAGAAAAGATTAAAGAGTTACAGAATAACATGGAACAAAGGGCGGAAACAGAAGTCTTTCTTTCCATCAAGTTTCGTTTAACTTCCAATATTCAATTGCCCTCATCTCTGTTAATTGGGCCACAAAAATTTTCAGTACAAGTGACTGATTACCCAAAAAACCTTGATTGTGAAGTGGATGGGGAATTAGGGGTATTAGATGAAAAGACGGCTCATAATCGTCGAGACAGACTTGAGGCCATCATGGAACGCGAAATAAAAAGCTACATGGCAAAGCACGTCAAGCTACATGACTATTACTTTGGTTCAGACGAACAACTGATACCGGGCATAAAAACATATCTTGATGGGGTTTTCGCGTCACAAGGAAGACAGGTAGAACGCTTATTTATAAAGCGAGAAAAGCCCAGTTTCAGCAATGACGTTCGTGAAATAACCAAAGGGGTTAAATATCAAGTGCAGGAACGTCCCGAACCTGTCACTATCGTCAGTACCTTGCAGATGGAACTTCAGGATGCTGGACAATATGTAGCAACGGACACCCCCAATTTAGAAAAATGGGTACAAAGAGAACTTGATAACATCATTCCAAAAGTATTATTTGGCATGAAATATATCGATCTGCTGTTATCGTTCAAGCCGAAGGAAGCCGACATAAAGGACTACATGGAAAAACAGGCGAAAAATATCGGCTATAGCCTACGGGCACTGCTCTCTGTTCCCAATTTGGAACAATTGAAACTTCTAAAGAACTTTGATATCAATGTGCCGGGCACTACTCCATTTTCAACCAAGATTGATCAAGCAGAAGTGAAGTTAGAAATTTCTGCGACGGTGCGAATCCAAAACCTCAAGGATATTGAAATCTATCTGAATCAACAACAAGATGTCACGAAGTTGATGACGGAAGCCATTCTAAATGAAACGAAACGCTTTCTTCGCAGCATAGAACCAGAAGACTTTTACATGCACTTTGGTTTTACAGTCGATGGTGAAAAAGGCGTTGAGCAAAACTTAATCGAACTACTCACCGAAAAATTGTCAAATGAATTTAAGGCAACGGTGATAAAAGTTGATCTTAAGCGACTCAACACAGAAATTACCGATCGTTTGCGCGAATTAGAAAAAAGCCTCCCTGAAGGGTTTGAATTTGAAATCAATCCCTTGAGTGGGGGTGAGCCTATTGGCTTTTTTGGCGATTTCCAAGTGGAAGGAGTTGACCCAAACGGCTGGTATCAATTCCAAAAAAGGACCTTTTCCATCCAACATATCCGGGTTCATATCCAAAAAACAGCCCAACGCAAACTGAGAACATTTGCAAGCGAACATTTGGAATACAGATGGCACGAAGAACAAGAAGACATTCAGAAAGCAATGGCCCATATCATGCAACCAAGTGCCACTGAAGTCTTTGGCGTGGCTATAAGGGTCTTGAATTTCGATAGGGAAATGACCGATCTTGATCAACAGCGGAACAAATTGAGGCGAGAACTTGAAAAGAAAAAATTGCTGCGCCTAGAACGTGAAATGGAGGATAAGCAAGAACGGCAAGAGTTTGAAAAAGAACTCAAACAACTGGCTAATGACTCCGAGAAGAAACGTTATGAACAGTTATTGAAAAAACGTGAAGAAATAATTGAAGATGGACTCATCGACGACGATGAAGAATTAGCGGATTTAGAAGCCGAAATTCTTAAAAAAAGCAAGACAACAGATGAAAACAAGTCCAATGAAGATGAACTGTTGCGGGAACTGGATGCGCTTGAAGACTCACGCCCACGAAAGACACGCAGTCGGGAACTTCTAACAAGAATCACTCAGAACGAAGGCACGGAAAAAGCTTTACCGGGTGCAACCTCCAGATCAGAAGTAGAAGAGGTAGAAAACCTCCCAAAAAGCAAAAATGGGATAGAAGAAGAGACTCAGATTGATGGGGATATTGCGGATGCAGAAATTATAAGTTTTAATAAACCGGCACAACCCCCTCAATCTGAAGAGACTGAAACAGAAAAAAATAAACCTATCAAGTGACAAAATAAAGGTAGCATACCTTATTTTTCTGGTTTCCACTCGCCGGAGCCATGTAGTAGTAGGGTGGGCAAACAAAAAGACGTTTGCCCACTATTTCATCTTCAGTATTGCACTTTAAGAGATAATTGTTTGGATATTAAAAAAAATTTGTGCGGGAACAGGTTTACAACCTGTTTCCGAACGTTTTTGCTAGGCTATACCATACAATAAAACGTTGCGAACGGGGTTGCAACCCCCGTCCAGCCCACTTATATAATGAATCGGTTTCGGAGCAAACGGATGTCTGATAAATTTGAACCCATCAAAAATACCTATATTGTAGGTAATCCAATTAAATCGGAGGAAATGTTTTTTGGGCGCGAAGATGATTTTCAAAAAATCCATGATTGGATTACTTATGATGGCCCTCATGTCATTTTGTTAATTGGTGGCCGTCGTTCTGGGAAAACGTCTATTTTATGGCAAATTTTGGGTGGGAGACTGAAAGAAGTTGGAGAAGCGGTTTTATGTGATTTTCATGGCATTGTGCCAAGAGTGAAAAAAGATGAAGATTTTCCTTATGAAATCGGACGCGCTATCTTAGAGAATCCTTTATTTAAGCAATTTGAAAAAGATTTTAATCGTGAGGATAATACGTCATATACGGTTCGTTTTCAGGAACTGAGGAAAAACTGCTTAAAGGTTATTCACCCCCGCAAGCTGATCATTTTATGTGATGAGTTTGAGTCGCTTGAAGAACTGTTTAAATCCTCGGTGCTTTCAGGCGGCGCGTTGCTCTGGGTCAAAGAATTGTTAAATCAGCCCGTTTTTTTTGTGATGACGGGTTCTCACGAATTTGAGGATCAGACGGTACGGGCAGTATTTGATGTTGTTGCCCAGAAAAAGCCTATCCATGAATTGTCTAAAAAAGATGCACTGGCATTGATAAAAAAACCGATTGAAAAGCATTTAACTTATCGGGAGCAAGTGCCAGAATTAATCTATCGGCTCTCTGGGGGGCATCCTTTTTATACACAATATATTTGTCATACGTTAATTAATCACGTCAATGCTGAACTCAAACGCAATTATGTGGTTGCCGAAGACTTAAATGAGGTGATTGATTTTATTGTGCGTAATCCGACGGGGCATGTTCAAGAAACATGGCGGCGCTTATCAAACCCAAAATATGCCCCCCAATATGCGAGACATACGTTAGCGGCGTTGGCAAATAGCATAAAAAAACCGGATGAGTATGTCAGCACAGCAGATATTTTAACCACTATCAGGGAAAGACGATTTTATGTTGAAGAAAAGGCGTTATATGAATCGTTGGCTTGGTTTATCCGTAATACTCGGCTGCTAGAAAGACAATCTGAAAATTATCGTTTTCGTAGTGATTTAATTAGATATTGGGTTGCTTATGAGTTTCAAACGGGTGAGGATATTGGCGTTGTCGCGGAAAATGTAGAAGACGTATCCGCAGTAGAAAATGTGCCAAAAAGCGGATATGAAGAGGAGGCTTATGCAGAAAAACTCAAATCGTTTCTAAAAGATAACATCACTGTTAAGGAGAGAATAGAGTTAGATAGTTTCTTTACGAGAACGGGTATTGCCCATCAGCAGGCAAATATCATAGAAGAGCAGATTAGAAAGGAACTGAATTTAAAACCCATCAATTGGGTGCAAGAATATAAAGACAGTTGTTATGCGCTTTTAAACCAATCTCCGATATCAAAAGATGAGTTAGACGCTTTACATAATACTTATGTGGCATTAAGAATATCAAAATATCAAGCTAAAGAGATTTCTACGTATGTCGGTTTAAAGACTAGCAGAGCGAAGGGATTATACCTTTGGGGAGGGATTGTTGGGATAATTCTTGTTATCGCTGTACTGGTTGTCTTTTTCATATCCTCACCTGAACCAGAAAATGTGTCGTCAGATGCTTCAGATGGTTCAGAATCAGATACAATCTCATCTGAACCGGAAAAGGTGTCATCAGATGTTTCAGGATCAGATAAAATATCAGATGAAGCAGAAAAGGTGTCGCCCGACGTTTCAGATGGTTCAGGATCAGATGATAGTTATGTTGAACCTCAAGCAGATGAACCACCAGTTGTGGATACGGTTGAGGCGACTGATGTATCTGTGGATGATACGGTTGTTGAGCCTCCTCCAAATAAACTGCCAATTGCAAAAGATGATACGGTTGAGACTGAGCAAGATACGCTGATTAGCATTTCTGAAACCGATTTATTAAGTAATGATACAGATGACGATGGCGATCGCTTAACAATTGAAGCGGTTAATAATGCTGAACATGGCAAACTAAATTTCAATCAGGGGAATATAGAATTTACGCCAGCATCGGGTTTTACAGGTGATGCGCGTTTTGAATATACGCTTTCTGATGGTAAAGAGAGTGCCAGAGCTATGGTAACGGTTGTCGTTAAAGCATCCAAACCGACTTTTATCAATAAGGTGGTGACTATCATATTCACAAACGGCGATATTTTTAAGGGAGTCGCCAGCTTAAAGGATGATTTTTACTCTCTTCAAATTGATGATCCCACAGCGATTGTTGATATCAAGCCGGGCAAATTTACACTAAAAGATGGTACAGTGCTTAAAGGGAAGTTTGAAATGAACTCTGAAGGAAAATATCTGATCAAAGTCAATGTCGCAGAGGTTGAGGAGGTTGAAGGATTATGAAATGTTCAAGTTTTTTCGCTTCGTTTATATAACTACAAGGATTACTTATAATAAAGGATAAGAACATCACAACCGTTAAGTTAAGGAACACGACTATAATGTAATAATAAACATAAAACAGAAATCACCGGTTCGAGAATAACATAACTTCTCTCAATCTGGTTTTGATGTAATCCTTTATTATAAATAATCCTTGTAGTTATAGGTTATTCTGCGGGAACAGGTTTGCAACTTGTTCCCAAACGTTGAGGCTCAAAGCCGTTTCAATTCAATAAAACGTTGCGGACGGGGTTGCAAACCCCGTCCAGCCCAAAAATAATGATCCTCTCATTCTGAAAATTCTTAAATTCTGTCAATTCTGATTCAGACATTTAATGATCCTCTCATTCTGAAAATTCTTAAATTCTGTCAATTCTGATTCAGACATTTTTGGAGATAAAATTCATGAAACAATTGAAATACCTGTCTTTATTATCGTGTGGATTGATCGCAGTGACGACTTACCTTCCGGCGACTGTCAACGCACAAGATGCTGATAAGCGGATATCTTGTCAATCCAAAAAAGTGTGTCGTGACACATTAACATTACAGCCCTTGCGGATTTTACCGCGGGCACTTTCCCATGTTTATGAAATGCCCAGCACAAAAAAAGTAAAGGTGCATAACATCCAAGCGTTCTATCCTTTATTTGTCTTTGAACGCAAGGATTTGGATGATTCTGATCCCACCAATCCGCAGGGTTGGTATCAAATTGGGCGGACCCATAGAAAAGCTATCGGCTGGATGCAAGCTAAAGATGTCATCGAATGGAAACACGCGCTTATCGTGTCTTATACTCATCCCGGTTCAGGTGAAGAAAAACGTAGCCCTGTCATTTGGTTCATGGATAAATCGAATGTGAAAGATATTGTGGAATTAGATGATGATGGGGAAACTGTATCAGCGCTTTATCAGGCGATGGAAAAAAAACAATTTCCCGATACAGTAATAGTGACTGAACCGAAGAAGTTCCTTGATATTTTTGAGGACTTTTATGTGATTCCCGTGACAGATTTTGAGGAAGTGGATATTAACGGTGAGGAGGCACTTTATGTCAAACTGATAGCTGCCCATCCAACGCTGCGGGGTGAATCTGGAGATAAGTCAGATACTATAGCTAATCCAGATTATGTGGAGAATATTTTTGCCGATGGCGAATATCTTTCCCCAGAAAAAACCAAAAAGTTGGGGGTGGATATTGTTTTTGTTATGGACATGACAAGAAGTATGGGTCCTTATATGGAAGATGCGAAAAAATTGGTTGACGATATTGTGTCACAATTGAGTGTTCAGGTGCAAGAGAAAATTAAATTTGGTTTGGTGGGATATCGGGATAGCTTCAAACATATGCCAAAAATAGGTTTTACGGCTAAAAATTTTACGCCAACGTTGGTTGATGCGAAAGCATTTAAAAAAATTCTAGACACAAAAGCTAAAGCCACAAGGGTGGATAGTGATGATTATGCGGAAGAATTGTTTG
>Ga0233403_10001579_pt1 | contig 10532 bp, 2 predicted proteins | sample Na_oxic_1_MG_FD_179866 | JGI IMG/M metagenome (GOLD analysis project Ga0233403, IMG submission 179866) | Seawater microbial communities from Saanich Inlet, British Columbia, Canada - Na_oxic_1_MG | ecosystem: Environmental > Aquatic > Marine > Inlet | place: Canada: British Columbia | collected...
GAAGTGACATTCGTGAAGCGTCCTGCCGTGGTCTCAAAACTCACCGCTGTGCCGTCTTTGATGGGACTGCCCGCGGCATCCGTCACAATTGCCCGGATCAGGGTCTGACTGGTGCCGTCGGCAACAGCCTGATCCGCACCCTTCTCAATGCTCACATTACCGATGGTCGAATCAATCAGGGAAATATTCACGGAACCCAGAAAAACCCCGTCCCCGGTCTCGACACTGATGGCCGCTGTTCCCGGATCCCTGCCGGAAGTGTAGGTCACACTTGCCGCGCCCGCGGAGGTTCTGGCTGTCTTTTCCGAGAGAAAACCGCCCCCGGAAAGATTGAACACAATGATGGTGTCATCCGCCACCGTGTTGCCGTTGATGTCCCTGGCTCTCACGGTGATTTCGGAAAAGCTCTGCCCGTCCGCTGTGAGATTCACAGGGGATGCGGTGACATCGGACCACTGGGCAGCAGTCCCGCCGGCTGTGAAGTTCACCTGAACCTCACCGGATATTTCCCCGGTTTTTCCTGTGACTGTTCCGGTTCCCACATAATTCGGGGATATCAGCGTGACTGCGGCAATGCCCTCGGATGTTGTGGCGGACAGGGTGGAAAGTCTTCCCATTGTGGCGGAAAAATTCACAACCACAGCCTGACTCACGGGATTGCCGTTCATATCTGTCACCTCCGCCTCAATCCGGGTGACTGACAGACCGTCCGCGGTCAGCGTGTCCGGTTCCGCAGTCATCCGGATGGCATAGGGATCCAGCTGTGTGGTTCCGGTGTTGAAGGGTGAATGAGGCAGATTGCTCTCCTCGCCTACCTGATATCCCAGCCACATGGTATAGGTGGAACGGGTCTCACTTCCCGACACCATGACGCTCGCGGTGATCTCATCCCTCACCCATCCCGCGGAACTCTTGGGGTAGGTGAGTGTGAACTCGGCCACACCGTTCTCATCGGTGGTCACTTTGTCCGAAAGGGTTCCCGCCGCGGAGTTGAGAGGCGTGAGCTTTCCATCGGCATTGGCATCCTCACCCGGATCCAGAATCAGATTCCTGTTCTCATCCTCATTGGGATAACGCCCCATGTGGCAGGGAGATCTCTGCCCGTCATTGTAGCAGTCTCCCCAGTATCCCGTGGCATACATAAGGGGCCAGACGCTCAGAAAAACATCCGTGTCTGCCACAGGATTGCCATTTGCGTCGGACACAATCACGGACATGGGCAGCTGATACTGGGTGTCATTTGCCGCTGATGACACCCTGCTGCTCATGCCGATGGTCACGGATCCGGCGGTGCCGCCGATGACAATGGAGGTTTCCGCGGGCGTGATGCCGGGACGGTCTGCGACAGCGGCTTTTATGATCACGCCTTTTCCGCCCGAACTCAGGGAGCCGGAGGAGAATTTTGATCTGGCAGTGCCGTCGGTGTCTGTGAGCACATACACCGGGGACACACCTTCCCCGCCGCCTGTGGTGTTCTCCAGAGAAAACACCACCGGCGCGCCGCTCACCACCTGATTGGTGGCATTCCTCACCGTTGCCACAAGGTCAACCGTGTTCACATCCTCGCCGGTGCTGGGCGAGACACTGCTGGAACTGCTCTGAAGGGTGATGGCCGCGGCATCGGATGAGGGGGCCGCAATGGCAACCCGGAGAGAATCTGAGACACCCGGCATGTTCTCATCCAGCACCTGCACTGTGGCAAGGCCGGCCTCCGAGGCAGTGAGACGGGCTGATGCAGTGCCGTTCACCACAGGCACATTGCTCAGGACAGCCCGGGAGTTTTCCTTCCATATGCCGAAGGTTGTGGTGAATTTCACAAGCAGCCGCCCGGGCGCGCTCACAGTGACACGGAGTTCCTCGCCTGTATACAGTGTCGTGGGATCATCCGCAGGCTCTGTGATGGCGAACTCCTCTCCCACGCTGCTGACAATGTAGTTCTGGGTTTTGGTGTCCCCCAGCGCCTCAATCCGGAGCATGGCATTGCCCATCCGGGTGTTGCCTCTCACCTCCAGTTTCAGCTCTCCGTTGACATCCGTGAGGTAGTCCGTATAATCCGGGCCCAGAGGCTGCCAGAGGAGCATGTTGTTTTCTGTGAGCGAATCCGAGGGATCAACGCTTGTGACATCCGCTTCCACGCCGTAAACCGGGTCTCCGTGTGCGTCTCTCACCCGGATGGTGAGAACTGCCTTGCCCACGCTGGTCTGATCTGTTTCCAGTTCCACGGTGGAACCGATGATTTTCACGGGAACGGATTTCGACAGACTCCCCACGCTAGCGGTGACAAACACGGTCCGGTTCTCTTTTCGAGCGCCTGCGGAAAAATCCACCCGTGCTGTGCCATCCGTGCCGGTCTTCATGCCCGAGGCACTGAGTTGGCCCCCGTCCGCGCTGAAATTGATGGTCACGCCCTCAAGCGCGGCATTGTTGCTGTCCAGCGCGCTGGCAATGATTTCAGCCGTGTCCGAATTGTCGGAACTCACCGTGGTCTGGGACGCATAGAGGGAAAGTCTGGCTGGCTGCACCTCGCCGGAGGCCCGTGTGAACTCCGCTGTGACCTTCTGGGAGACACTTCCGGCACGGCAGACCACCTCAGCGGTTCCCGGGGAAATGCCTGATATCAGGGAGACGCTTGCTGTCCCGTTCTCCGAGGTCTGCACCAAGCTTGATGAGAGGGTTCCCAGTGAGGTGGAAAATTGTATCTGCATTCCATTCACAGAGGCGCCTGAGCTGTCTTTCACCGTGGCTGTGATCACAGCCGAACTTCTGCCATCCGCGGGAATGCTCTCCGGTGCAGGGCCTGACAGTTCAATGATTGCCGGCACTGCATCGCTTCCGGTCATGGAGAAGGTGACGGAGATGTTTCTGGAAATGCCGCCAAACGCACATGTCACCACAGCGGTTCCCGGGCTTTCAGAGGATGTCAGGGTGACGTTGACATTTCCGGTGCTGTCCGAGACCACGGCCTCCTCACTCACCCTTCCGTTGGAAAATCTCCCCCGGGTCGTTGTGAAAATGGCGGTCCCCTCGGAGACCGGCTTTCCCGAGGCATCTGTGATCAGCGCGTCAATGACGCTCTGGCTTGTTCCGTCCGCGGGAATGCTTGCCGGATCCGCTCTCAGCACGATGTTGCCTCCGGAAGGCCCTCCGCTTTCGGAAACCAGTTCCACCGTGATTTTCTGTGAGACATTTCCGGCTTTGCACACCACCTCGGCGGTTCCGCCCTCTGTTCCGGCAATCAGGGATATCTGCACCTTTCCGGTGTTGTCCGGGGTGGTGACAGAGCTGTTGGACAGACGGCCCAGGCTGGTGGAAAACTGAACAAAGGTTCCCTTGGCCACGGGCTGTCCCAGACTGCCCTTTATTTCCGCCTCAATAATGGCGGAACTGGTGTTGTCCGCAACAATGCTGGATGCTCCGGGCAGGGTGAGTGTGACTGAGGCGGGCATCTCATTGCTGCCTTCCACCTCAAATGTCACGGATATGGTCTGGGAAAGTTTCCCAACCCGGCAGGTGACCTGTGCCACAGTCGGCTCACTGGATGGCGCCAGTTCGACACTCACGCTTCCGCTGTCGTCTGTGGTGGAGAGTTCCATGCCTTTTTTGCCATTGATGGTGAACCGGCCCGCGGTGGTGGTGAAAATCACCTTTGCCCCTTCTGACACGGGTTTTCCGTCCTCATCTTTGATCAGCGCGTCAATGGTGGTTCTCTCCTCGCTGTTGGCAGCTATGCCCGGGGGATCGGCCCATAGATTGATGGTCTCGGGGGTGACATCCCCCTCTTCCCCTGTGAATTTGACCTCAATGCTCTGGGTCACATTTCCGGCCAGGGCCGTGATCACAGCGGTTCCTGCCTGTGTGGAGGATATCAGGGAAATTTTCACCACGCCGGTGTCATCGGGTGTTTCCACCTGTTCCGAGGAGAGGGCTCCCAGTGTGCTTGAGAAACTGATCTGGGTTCCCTGAGGCACGGGAACACCGGCATAATCTGTTATTGTGGCCGTGATCTCAGCCGAGCTCCTGCCGTCTGCGTTGATGCTTTCAATGCCTCCTGTGTCCAGTTTCACTGACCCGACAATCATATTCACTGGACGGCCTGTGAACTCCACCGTCAGCATCTGGGACACGCCGCCTGCATAACAGGACAACTGAACATCAGCAGGCTCTGCCCCGGAAATCAGGGAGGTTCTCACATTTCCGGACTCATCAGGTGTCACCGTGGTGTATTGGGTGTCACCGTTGGAAAATCTGCCGTTGCTTGTGGAAAAAGTGACGGTTGTTCCCTGTTCCACAGCCTGTCCCGCGCTGTCGGTGACAATGGCGGTGATCATGGTTGAGGTTGCGCCATCCGCGGGGATATTGGCCGGGGAGGCCGTGATGGTGATAATGGCCGGGAGCGGCGTGTCGCTGTCCCCGTCCACGATTTTCATGGTGATTTTCTGAGTCACGCCTTTGCAGAATGCCGTGATCTCCGCTGTGCCTGCCACACTGCCCGCAATCAGCGGAACAGTGACGCTTCCGTCGGTTCCCGGGATTTCCACGGAATACAGTTGGTCCCCGTTGGGGAAGTTCCCGAGGTTTGAGGAAAAGACCACGATGGTTCCCTGACGCACCGCGCCGCCCTCGGTATTTCTCACCACCGCGGTGAGGGAGGTGGAATTTGTTCCCCCCGCATTGAGAACAGTGTCAGTGGAGGTCAGGCCGAGGCTTCCCACCTCCTCGCTGTCCAGGGCATCCGCGCCCAGGGAGGCCAGTTCCGAATTTCCAGAGGTGTATGCGATCTCCTCGGACATCTGCAACTGAAGATTCGAAAACTCAATATTCCCCACCCAGGCTCTGATTTTTGTCAGACCGGCAGTTGATGAGGATGTGTAAGTGACTGTTGCCTCTCCCGAACTGTCGGTCGTGGCACGGGCCAATCTTGTGTCCGAATAATAGTATTTGAACTGTCCGGGCCCTGAGAGAACGAGAAAATTGACATGCTCTCCGCTCACGCTGTTCCCGTTGATATCTGTCACAGTTGCCGTAATCGTGCTTTCACTGGATGAACCGTAGTCTCCGGCCACAACCTGATTGGGATCAGCCGACAAACCGATTCCTCCGGGGAGCAGTTCAATATCCACTGTCTCACGAATGCCGTTGGGAGCCTCTGCCTGCACGGTCAGGGTATGGGGAAGTTCGGTCACCGGAAGTATGGGAACGGTGAAGCTTGTGCTTGCAGAACCGCTTCCGTCCGAGGTGTAACTCCAACCGCCAACATATTCGTAAAATTGCTTTTCCGGATCAGATATGATGGAAAATTCGATCTTTTCCCCGTCCGGCACAGGAACCCTGCTTTTGTCTTCCACCAACGCGGTGATATTGATTTCCGTCTTGCCGTTGGGTGAGAGCCGGTATGCATCGGATATCAGATCAATATTGACCGGTACTTCCACGCCTTCATTGCTTTCTCCTTTTGAACCGCATCCGGTCAGGAGAGGCAGAGATAACACTGCGTATATAAGAACAGAAAAGACACATGCAAAATTACGAAAATATTTGACAGATTTCATCAACTAACCCCTTTTTCACGTTGTTTGGATTTTATTATATTTGGCAAAAAAACGGTGGGGCCAGGCCCCAATTCCAAACCCAGGGTGGCGCTAGCGCTGACCCTGGGCTGTTATATTTAACCCCTTAGGGGTATGGAATCCGAAAATCCCAGTTTCCAGTTTCCAGTCCCAGTTTCCAGTTTCAAATTCCCCTCAATACTGTATAGCCCGCTGCTTCAACTGAATAATCCGGGGAGTGATGAATATGAGCAGTTCCTCATCGTCCTTGCTGGTTGATTTGTTTCTGAAGAGCCATCCCAGCAGAGGAATCTTTGACAGCCCGGGAATTCCTGATTTGGCATCACTTTCCGTGGATTTGATGATACCGCCGATCACAACAGTGTCACCGTCATTCACCAGAAGTTCGGTCTCTGCCTCTTTGTTGGTAAAGGACTGGGAACCTGAAATCACACTGCCCACATCTTTTTTCTCCACCTTGATCGTCATTGAGATGCGGTTGTCCGGGGTCACATGGGGTGTCACCTCCAAAGAAAGGTCGATCTTGAAAAATGTTGTTGTGGAATTCCCGTCTTTGTCCAGTTTGTTATAAGGATAATCAAGCCCCTGACTGATTTTTGCTGTTTTGTTGTCAAGGGTGACAATCTTGGGTGCGGAAATGATTTTGCCCTGTCCGAGAGACTCCATTGCCGTGAGGCGGGCATCCAGTTGGAAGGGGGTGCCTGCAATCCGCATGAAACTGAAACCGATGCTTGCGGCATTCAGGACATTTGCCGGGAGATTCATTGCCATGTCATAACCATAGGTTCCGCCGATCTCGTCATAACCCCGCTGGGGTCCGACACCGATCTTCTGATCAAGTCCGTAGTTACTGTTGTAATAATTTTCGGCAAAGCCACTTTTCGCCCCCCAGCTGACACCGATGCCCTTTGAAAAATTGGTGCTTGCCTCAACAATCCTCGCCTCAATGACGACCTGGGGGGTCACTCTGTCAAGCTTTTGAACAATTTCCTTGGCTTTCCCGATGGTTTCGGCCGTATCCGTGATAATCAGCGTGTTGGTGCGGTCATCCACACTGGCCGTGCCCCGACCCTTGCTCAGAATATTGTTTACATGGGGCAGAATTTCAGTTTTGGCTTTGGAATAACTGATGGCAATGTACTCAGTGAACAGACGTTCCAATTCCTTCTGTTTTTCTCTGGCCTGCTGTGCCTTGAGCTTCCGATCCTGCATGATTTTCTCATCAGCCTGGATAGTCTTCATGGTGGAAATTCTTACAATGTCACCTTCATAAGTCATTCCCAGCTGATTCATTTTCAGAATGAGGTCAAGCACCTGATCCCAGGGGACAGGACGGTCCAATGTCAGTGTCACCTTGCCGGAAACATCTTTGTCTATGGCAAAATTTTTGCCGCTCACCTCTCTGAGTATGCGGAACACATTTTTTATATCAGTATCATAGAAATCAAGGGCAATTTTTTCCCCTGTGTATCGTTTTTCCGGTTCTTCAAGTATTTCATCAAACTTGTCATCTGCTTCCGGTGTGAGAGACGGATTCACTCCCGGACTGCCCGGGCCTGCCGGAGGCAGCGGTGTCATTCCTGAGCCGGGGCCGGCCGGAGGCAGCGGCGATGATGCAGTCTGCGGTGTCATTCCGGGGCCCGGGCCGGCTGGAGGCAGCGGTGTTCCGGAATCCGGCTGGGCAGATTGGGGCGGAGGTTCCAACTGCAAATAATCCTCCGGGGCCGGGTGTTTTTCGCCTCTCACTTCAATCCGGGCAGGTTCCGGCTCTGCTTTTGCAATAGCAATTCCTGTTTCCCGGGCCAGCATCGCCGGTCTGGGAGAAATGGAGGATGCCTCAAAATGAACCATGAGATGATGTTTGCCCGACACCTCAGTCTGTTCCACAAAATATGGAACAAATTCACGCAGTTCAATCTCAAACACAGCCATATCCGTTTCTCCGGCTGTCGCCCGCACGGGCATGATCTTATCCACGGCACTTTCAGAATGTGTGGCCAGCATGGCTCCCTGCTCATGGCGATATTCGGGGATTTTGGCATTGGGCAGCCTGACTTCCAGTTTTCTGTCACCGCTTCGCCTGATGTCGTGGGTCACCGGTCCCGATGTTTCAATAATCAGTGTGGATTTGCCTGCCTCCTCAGGTGAAAAGACAACCAGGTCCACCAGTGCCGGCTTCGAATCTGTCTTAAGCTCAGGTGTTTTAAGCCCGGATTGAAAACCCGGGGTCGGTGTTCTGATTTCTGTCTCGGGTTTGGCAACCCGGGAAAATGATGCCTGACCATCTCCCACATGAATCACAAGGCCATTCCTGTCAGGCGACACGGAAAAAGTCGAAAGATACGGTTTCCGGGTGTCAATAACAAGCCGAACCTTGTCAGGATAGGTGGTATGGTGAACCTGTCTGACCCATTCGGTGTCCACAGGAAATGCGTTCTCCTCTTCTCCGGCACGGGCACGCACATTGAACATGTCAACAATAATCCGGGGCGGATCCTGTTCCACAAAGGATTTGTAGTTCCCAATGCTTCCGTCTCCCCGAACTGTGACAAGCACACCGTTTTCCGTGCGGCTGGCATATACGGACTGCACACGGGCAGCAGAGGGATGAGTTCCCCGGACAAACAATGGCGGGTCGTCCGCATCAGCGGCGCCCATGCGAATCAGAAGGCCGTCCTCGGACGGATTTGCCCGGAAATCCGAAAGATATGCCTTTTTCGTGTCAAGCACCACCCGGACACGGTCGGGATAGGCATAATATCTGACCTGCCTGACCCATTCGGAGTTCACAGACACTTTTTTCTCGTTTTTATAAGGGCTTCTGACATCAAAAATGTCAAACACAATGCGGGCGGGGCTTTCAATGGTGAAAGATTTGTATTTGGTGATCGGACCGTCTGCCCCCACAAAAATTTTCAATCCGTTTTCACTGGCCTTGGCATATACGGATTGCAGACGGGTTGCATGGGATCTGAACTCCGGCGATGAAGTTTCCGATATGCCCCGGTACTGGGTTTTCCGGGACAAAGACTCCGCAACCCAGACTTTGCGTTTCGGATCCCACACTTCCATTGGCGGACCCGTATTCCCGATTTCTGACGGAGTGCCAAAACGGGGCGGGCCGGAACGATGGTCCCCGGTCGGAATTTTGGCATTTCCGGCATTTCCGGCAAAAGACAGCCTGACACCTGTATCCTCATCACGGGTGATTTCCCAGGGCATGTCTTTTCTCAGCAATATCTCAATTCTGGCGGTATTCCCGTTATCAGTCAGTCTTGAGGTTCTGAGAGAACGGACAATGCTGTTTTCGGAAAAAGCCCTTTCGAATTCCGAATCAAGCTCGGTTTCAGAAAAATAGAGAATCACTCCCAGAGGCGATATCTGTTTGACAGAGGTGTAAGTCAGGACACGGTTTCCCCGGATCAGAATATCAAAAGATTCAGGAGAATCATCTGTGGTGATATCCGTGATAAGCTTGGCTTTCTCTGTTGGCGGTTCTGCCTTCAGGTGGTCTTCCTGGGAAACGCATCCGCCGGCAATCAGCATTGCAGCGCAAAAAATCAGAAGAAGGATAATTTGAAATTTGAAATTTGAAATTTGATGCCTGATCCGATTTTCATCTGTGTTTGTCAGATCAGCCGGTTTCCAATCATTTTTCATAAAAGTTGTCTCCAGAGTTTCGGATGAGAGAACGCTGACAGGGTGGACTCAGTTCAGCGCATGTGCTCATGCAGCAGGGACACACCCGAATTGATCAGACCAGCCAGTTTCCAATCACTTTTCATAAATAGTCTTCTCCGAGGGGTTTCGGAAGTCTCATCTCTCTTTTACGCATCCTCACCTCGCCGGCTGTAATATCCTCTTCTTCGCGCCTCATCAATTATTTTGTCTCTCAGTAGTTCCGGCAGATGGCCTGCATGGATGCCGAAATATGTTCCTTTTATGATAACATATTTCATAAATAGTCTTCTCCGAGGGGTTTCGGAAGTCTCATCTCTCTTTTACGCGTCCTCACCTCGCCGGTTGTAATATTTCATAAATAGTCTTCTCCGAGGGGTTTCGGAAGTCTCATCTCTCTTTTACGCATCCTCACCTCGCCGGTTGTAATATCCTCTTCTTCTTCTTCGACAATGATTTTGTCTCTCAGTATTTCCGTCACCTGTCCGGCATGGATGCCGATATATGTTCCTTTTGTGATAACATATCCCTTGCTTGTCCCGTCCTGAACAAGCGCCTTGTCTCCGCTCTGTGCGCGGATGACACCCACAAGTTTCAACTGGCTCAGATCCATTTTCTCAAGCGGTGTGCGGGGGATGCGTTTCGGTTTTTTTCTCTCAGGCTTTTTTTTGCCCTTTCTCGCATCTTCCGCGGCTTTTGCTTTTGCCTCCAGTTCAGCTTTTGAGACGGGCTTCTCTTTTTTGAACAAAGGGGCGAAAGGGTCCGTTTTGCCCTTGGGATCGTATTCTTTTTTTTTGTCCGGGGTTTTGTTTTTCATTCCGATAATGGAGGCAATCGCATTATCACTTGCACCCTCTTTCATGCTCTGTTTTGGTTTCACCGGTTTTTTATCTGCTCCCGGATCAGACCTGACGGCAGTTTCGGTCTTGAGTTCCGCTTTTTTTTTATCTGATACCTGACCGGGGCTGACAGCAGTTTTAGTCTCGGGTTCAGGTTCATCCGTTTTTTTCTTCCCGGAGTCTTTTTTCCGATCCGGGACAGTTTCAGGCTTTGAAGCCTTGCCAGAGGATGGTTTTGGCTCAGATTCCTTTTCTGCCGGGGCCTCCTTCTCAGTAGCGGGGTGCAAAGCGGGCGGAGATTTTTCTGCTTTTTTCCGGTCCGAAGGGAGAACAGTGGGCGGTGTCCCTTTGTCCGGCAGAAGCCCTTTTCCTGCACCGGAAGGTTTTGATGCCTGCAAGGGGGTTGGCTGCACGGATTCTGGCTTATCCTCCGGCTTATCCTCCGGCT